>WLWD01000706.1_pt1 | contig 100046 bp, 54 predicted proteins | sample 6712731 | NCBI WGS metagenome assembly WLWD01 (sample SAMN12718690, study PRJNA576275) | sponge metagenome | isolation source: marine sponge | host: Mycale hentscheli | place: New Zealand: South Island, Marlborough, Capsize Point | collected 2014-11-01
ATTTTCATCTCTATACCTACTTGACAACTGCACTATATTAGTAAACTTTATTTGATTCTGTTGTTCCCGAAATTCTTTGTCATATGATAGACTGGTAATGTTCCTTTTATTGAATAATGTATTTTTTTGTTTACTAACCTTTTAATGATTGATGTGGAAGCAGACGGTATAGAAGTGAATATTCCGGAATCTCTGTCACAACGAAGCCACATTGAGGTAGATATGCTATGTACATTATAGAATTTGAGGTTGAAATTATAAATAGAAAATGTACTTTGGAGTTAGTATACCAGAGTTATTATATGTTTACTTACATGTTTTATATCTATTTATATGAGTAATAGCATAGGTAACAGCAATTCGGGATTAATGGGCACAAGTAACGTGATTGAAATAGCACTCGACTTCACATTTGCTATTGAAATTGCTTTACGAGTGCATTTCATCCCTATCACTCGGTATTAGTAGCCAGCTTTTCTTAAAATCATTTGCAGTGTATGTAGCTACATTATTGTTGGACACTAACTATCTCTATGTATTACAAGATTATCTTTCTCTGGAACTTCACTTTCAACTGATGATTTGTTGAAAAATTCTCTCTAGTACAGATAGAGCTTCTGTGCTAAGGAATCACACAAGCATGTGCACTTACCCATACTATTTCACTTAGTTATGCACTATTTCAATTGAACAGCAATTTTTCCCATCATTTTTGAATGGGCAATTTATGCAACCTCACCTGGATTTCCTTCGAGAGAGTGGTGGAGAAGACCTTCTTCAGCACCACGTGCATCTCCTCTGACAGGTTGGGCCTCATCCTCGCTCAGTTCGCCGTTGCTCATGCGGTCAGCCCATGATCTGGACAAGTTCTTGGCTCAGACTCTGCCAGCTATCTGGTCTGCCCAAGTCTCATCTTCACATTATGTCGAAGGCTGGTGATTTCCTTCAACCTCTGAAAGGGTCCGGCATGCTTCCTCTTCTCGTCAACTCTAAACGTTCTGGACCTCGTCCGTTCTCTAATAGATTTCCTCCAGGGACTGCTGCAGTCTCGAATCAACGCTCTGGTTGATTTTCAAGACGGTGTCCTGAAGCTTCTTCGAGAATGCTTGGAAGATCTTTTGCATCGCCCCAGTGCTCTGTCTGTGGTAGTTTCTTGCTATAGCAGAACAATTGTTTGCCAACATCTTTATGTATGGTAGCTAGAAAAAGTCCGAAGGATGGGGTGCAATGTGGGCTTAAAAAGAAGAGAATAAGAGAATGCCTTTTTCGATGACCACGTGGTTAGCAGCAAGTCACGTGAACAACTCCGTATTTTCTACAAACTAGCTAGGAAACTATGACAAAAACCATTAATGTGCGAGATGGACCTTCTGAAATATAATTAGATTTACATGTGCAAAAACATAATCATGATTGTTACCATTTCATTGAAATTTACTATATTTCTAATCACTACTTTTCATAAGAACATCATTAACCCTCAGCGTGCATGCACGAGAGTGTTATAATGGTAATCCTGTCAGTTTGTCTGTCCATCATGCTCTGATTTTGGAGATTGCTAACAATTAACCATTGATTTAGGTATGAACTTATTTAGAATTACGATATTGTAAGACTTGTTGTTGTGCTACTTTTTTTTTTTTTTTTGGGCTGATTTTTTAGAAAACTTGTAGCTGTCAGCTCCACAACGGTACTAGTTTATGTGAGTAACACCCTCCAATTGTCACTTCATAATCACGTGAGCAAATAATTTCTTGCGACCCGTGGTAGTTTGCTTTACGCTGGGAAGTTAACAAAGTACTGGAAGTGGAGTTTGCCTTGAAAATATATACTGGTGAGTGTCTCTGGCCTGTTTAGCTTCTCTTAAGAAAACCGTAGTTACATCTGCCGTTATCATTGCTCGAGCTGTCTTGATACCTAAACAGAATAGTCAATTAATTATTATTTTGGCCTGAGATGATTTTGTAGTAACTATCTAGTGTATAGTAGTGCTGAGGGTTCGCATCTTTGATGTTTTATTATACAATCTTAGGCTATTGTCTAATGTGTATGTTTATTTGAATTTTGTTATAATTGCAGATGTATAAAAAGGCTGCTAGAAACATCAAACCTGAAATATTATATGAAAAGCTTCAGCCACAACACCTCAGTATAATAGCTGCAAAGATTGATCATAGTTGGAAACTCAAGTACATGTTACTATTGACGAGGACGGAAGTAGAAGACATAATGAGATCCTATGACGATCCGGTGGAACAAAGGTTATGAATAAGTATTTCTGGTGAGCAATAATAGTTTAGCTTGAATTGTGATTATATAGGGAGGTGGCTCTTCACAGATGGAAAAATAGGAACCCTTCACCAACATATGGAAATCTTCTAGCCATCTTGGTGAAAGCAGAATGGATAGACGCAGTTAATGAATTTGTTAGAGTAAGTCTTGATAACAACTAAACCTAAAACCAAAACCCCTTAGTTTTGGGTTATTTTACTTTTGGTAAGAATAACTAAAACTAAGCTGTAGAGAACATGAAAAAACTAAAACTAATTATTTTAGAAGACTGTAAATTCAATAATAACTAAAACTACCAGTAGAGTGGAGGACAAAAACTAAAACTAAGCAATTTTATTGTAAACAATTCACCTTGAATTATGACATTATTAAATGAAAATATAAATTCCCATCAAGTAATTATTCTCTAAACTACATAACAAATACCATACTTTATTAATAATACCCAATTTTTCACAGAAATATGCTATTTTTGAAGTTCTTTGGAAAAACTAGATGAACAACTTTCTTTAACCCTCTCACCGGCACAAGCGCCTATAGGCGCTCAAGGATGACGTAATGCGGGAAAAAATATTTTCCCCCTAAACGATAAACGCTAAAGCTTAGCTGCAGCGTCCAGAGCACGGCTAATGTGTTGTTCTATTGCATGTATTTTTAGAATAGAAATAGCTACTACGTAACTAAGGTAGTCGGGCTAAAAATAAACTTAACGTTAGTTCGAAAAATGGCGATAAATTTGTCTGCAACTGAGGCGGTGGATCTTGTCTGCGACGACGTTTTAGACTGCGAACGTGAGGGGGAAAGGGTACAGGAGCTATATAGCTACCGCAGAGGTACTGCTGTCGAGAATAGAGAGTTGGACTTGCTCGCTAAAGCTGTCATTTCATTACCGGTTGAGGAAACTACTAGTTTTCAACTTGAGAGCTACTAGAGCACTGTAGGTAGCGAACATACCAGCAGCAATGTCAAAGAGGATATGGAACTTGATATTCCAGGTAAGAAAAGCAGCTATTTACGCAGTATTGCAGGAAAAAAAGTAAGAAATAGTTATCCCGGGAACATGGCGGTAAGTTTTATTATGCCCAAAAGCTTTCCCGGGAATATGGCGCTAATTTGGTCACAGCTGTAAACTCTTTTTCTTACAAACTCCCAGCAATGAGTAATGATTTGACTTAGCCACCTTTGCTCTCTGAATTACTTTGGACTTCCTATTCATTCAAAGGATGATGTCTCTACTTCTGCAAGGTCTGAATATTGAGATGATGGTAATACTGATTATGCTGAAAGCATGAAGAAAGGTTGACAAAGTATTGAATGGATGAAAAAGGAAGAGTATGAGTAAGAATGTGGCTAGAGAGAAGAGTGAGTGTGTGCAGAGGACTGGAATTGTTAGTAAAATATTCTTGTATTCTTGATGTTCTTCTGCCCAGCTATTGCCCAGTAAACAGTCACGCCTCCTCTGGTGTCATCAGTGAGCAACAGCATTGCTGGCTGAGATAACTGTCTATTATAACAGTAAAAAATATCTAATCACGCACAAACAATTGCTAATATTGCACTGGAAGCATACAGATCACTTTGTTATGATGATATAGTTACATTGTGGTCCCAAAACCACTTTGTGGTTTGTTGCTAAGCAACCAAATTTGACCAAAAATGTTGAACAATACATGTACTTTCACGTGATATATGGTTGCTAGGTACTTTTTTGAACTCCTGATTTTATATTTATTTTTAAACATTATTCATGTAGAAAAAATAAATAACTGAATTTTATCTGCCGGTGAGAGGGTTAAGGAGTCACATTATTGCAGAATTTGAGAGGCAACATAAATTAACTAAAACTAAGACAATTAATAGTATAACTAACTAAATCTTCTACATGGTATTGAAGAAAACTAACTCTTCAGGGAGAATTTGGGGAAAAAACTAAAACTAAGCATTTAAGATATTTTTTTAGTATGAATAACTATAACTAAGAAAGTCTGGAATTGCTAAACCAAAACAACACTGGATAACACCCACTTTGTATTTTTGCATTTGCCAGCTCCCAAGCTTCATTTTATTAATACTCAATCTTCATGATAAAAATAGCTAGTGTTTCCTACACAAGGTAGCCACATGTTCCAATCTCTATCAAGTATTCCGATTGTGCCAACAACCGTCAAAAAGGAGACTGACACATATACGGTCACTCACGGCATTCAATTATTGGCCTCAGTAGCATATCAATACCACCATTATTGGCTACTTAGACTTTTTAATACTGAATCATCACCAAAATAGAAGCTAGGAGATTGTTGAGTAAATTTATTACCTTTTACCATTCAAATATCACAACTTTCGTACGTGGTAAATAAATAAGGATTAAAAACTAGACATTAGCACAGGAATCTTCATAACACATGTGTTGAAACAACTGGCAATCTATACCAGCTTTGCCGTCACAATTTCCACGAAAATATAAGTTTTCTGTGCTATTAGTTGATAACACTGAAGTGAAAGGGAACTTATTTCTGAAATCATTATCTTATATAAGGTGACATATATTTTCGTCAAAATATTTGTTCAGGCCATACCTAAACAGAAGATGTGTGACTGTTTACATTCCTAATTAGTACCTCCTATGTTCACTCTTATTAACAGTTGTTATACCTCATTCCCCTTTATACTATTATGTCTCCATCCCTAGGCCACTCTTGTTTCATTGCTTGCTTTAGTCTCATCCTCTCTTATATATTCCTATATTCTTATACTTATACTACGACTACTATTACTACTTTTGTTTGTCAGTTTTCTAATGTAATATTTTGTTGCTTAGTAGCCTGAAGACATTAGTTATTAGTGTGGGATAGTTCTGCTGTGGGTTCAGCAGGGTAACTGTGGTCAGTTGAGTCACTATTCTCCTGTCTCCCTGTAACATAGTGGACATTTCTACCGAGTTAGCTACATCGTTTATACAGTAATCATCCCACTCTGATTCTGCCATTATTCACTCTTTTCTTTCAATTGCTAAAGTAGCAATTTTGTCGCGATTAGACGGGGTCACTGAGAAATCACCGTAACCAACTATGTCATTATCACAGTTTTCTACTTCAAGGAAAAACATTGTATACAGGATATCATGAGTCAGGAAATGGTATAAGCTATAGTATGCACCAGAACGAACTTATATTATGTATAAAAATTCAAAATAGCTAGTATTTATTAAAGTTCTTTTTAATTAATGTAAATATTTATTTCATGGGTATATCATTAGTTGGACTATTCATTTTAACTAAGTATAGCCCCACATGAAAGTGGTAGGAATTCCTATGGTAAGTGTAAAATTGCTCCTAATATAGACTGTTTTAAATATCATAAAATAAAAGCTCAAACAATTTCCAATTAATACAAACCTCTTGCTTTTAATTGTGTATCATAGAAAGTCAAATTATCGTCAAATTTGAAATCTATTTAATTTAAAACTATGGTCGTAAAGTAAGTGTGGTTCATGACAGAAAACAAAGTATACCTCTTATTTATAAAGTTCTTAATTCTGACTCTGCTCCTCAGGAGGAAAGTCTCCAGAAACACTAGCGCAAGATACTACTGTGGCATTACAATGATCCTTACCTTCACATATGCAGGATAGCAGGAGGCAAAGTATCGGGGAGACTGTGGTTGCTAATTTTTTTTTTGTTATTCTTGCTGATTAGAGACTTCTGACATTTTAACTAGTTCAGTGTAGCCATTTCTATAAACAGCATCATAAAACTAAGTTCTGGCGTTCATGGATTCAAGCAGTGGACTTAATTTCACCATGGCAAGGTTGACTCTTGCACCCAGAAATGCCAAAACAAATAATTCTATGCTGCTATTTACAAGAAATTGATTAGGTCATTTTCTGTACTAGTTTGTTGTTAGAAGTCTCTCATTGTCCTGACAATCATCATCATCATAATCATCAGAAGAGTGAATTGGTTCATAGAGGTATGTATGACTCCAATTCATCAAAGTTCATGCTTTCTTGACTAGCATCAGTTGCAGAATATGATTGGCTGAAGACACAAGATGTATCTGAGCCTCTGGCCTCAATGTGATAGACTCACTGGTTCTGGCCTTATCAGATCAAGAGCAGCCTAGAAGTTGTACGATAAAGCAAAAAGAAAGTTCCAACATTTAAACCACTGCTGTTTCTCTTTTAAAGGTTGTGGCTAGACAAGTTTAAAAAAATTTTTTTTGCTGAGTCAGTGTGGCAGCTGGCATTCTTATTTGTGAGATTTGATTTTATCACACTGCTAAGCCACACCAGCCTGCTTATTATTTTGGATTATTGTGGACATAGTTATTATAGCTTCTGCATAAAAAGTTTGCAGCTGGTTCTAGCTAATTTGACTAGAAAAAAGTGACGAGTTACTATATTTATAAAGTGAATAACGTGAGGACTTGGTTTTGGGGAATAAGTAGTGTTAAGGAAGTTACATGAACTATTTTGTTGTATCTGTAGATATTGAGGGACACAGGAGATAATGGTGAGTTCACCACAAAAGATTAGATGCAACTAAAAAGTTTTAATTTTTTTTTACAATTATGTCACCACTATACCAATACTACATAGTCACTTAATTTAGAAATTCAGCATGAGCAAGACAGTAATAGGGTGTTCAATGGACAATTAGGTGAAATGTTTATATAGTAGCAGTCAAAATACTTTGCCAATAACGGAGCCATAATTCAGAATGATTGAATAAGGAACTACCCAGGAACTAAAGTCGCTAACAAAGTCATCGCACAAACTCCACCAAATAGGAGCCAAAAACATTGTTGAAAAGTCAGTTAAAACACCGCACTATGTACTTTTATTGGACACGTAGTTTATTTACTATCATTGCTAAGAGGCAGCTCATTTTTTTTACTCTGATCACATTGGCCTCTATAGCAGTTTGGTGGTATACACTCCCACCCCAACCGTACATACATATGGTGAGTGAGGCACAGCTGCATTTCACGGGCACTAATTTGTTGCAAAGTAACTTTGTGGTAGATAATGCACGAATATTCAAAGGGGCCCAGCCATTGCTATGAGACGGCACCCTTTAAGGCTACATAACATTATGTACATGCAGGCGGAGTTAATTTAATGATATAAATCCTTGCGCACAAAAGTAATGGATACAGAATCTACTCTCTCGTACTGCTCAGGAATAGATTAACGACTACGGTTCAAACTTGGCCAAGGCTTAGGGATCAACCCTATAACAATGACATCACAATTTCTTTCTATGCCTTCTTTTACTCATTAGATGTATTCTCTCTCTTTCACAGGCTTTTTTAAACAATACAGAATTAAAAATATTTGGTCGCCACCGGGAATTGAACCCAGGACCACTTGTATAGCCCACAAGTGGTTAGCATTCAAATTTAAATTTCAATCTAATCAGCTCACTTGCCACTTGTGCTGAAGCACATCACTAGTAGTATTATAGCATTATGTTTTCAAGACACAATTTGCATATGAAACATATAGGACAGCTAAATAAGTTTTAATTACTTAATACAGCACAAAAATGTTTTTCTCAGTTATTAGAGAGATTTTAATAGTGTGTGATTGAGAGCATGTTATCTTGTCAGACTAGCACCATTTAGATGCCTAGTATACAAAAAATGGCCATTTTACAAACCAACAATGCTGAAAAGACCTCTTAACACTGTTTTTTCCCAAATGATAGCTCTGGAAATGGCCAGGCTGGTTTAAAGTTTCCTATAATTTTCAAAAAGGCTTGATAGCTATTTAATCCCTGCAAAAGTCATTTCAACTGGACGATTTTGACCGCCCAAGTTCGAAATTGGCCCTAGATCTGGTAAAGAGTAGTAAAAATAATGAACACACCCCTTTTTGTTAAAGTATTGGTGCGGCCACAGCTGCACTACCACTCCCATTCTAACACCTCTGCATTGAACAGGAAACTTTCAACTAATTGGCTAACTTGCCATTGGTGTACTAAAGTACATCACTAAAAATGTGACTTGACTTATGACACAAATCTACACACTGGTGTAAAGTTATTGTTCAGACAAAATGGCTCGGCATTTTCATAATCACAGTCCATTTCTACCACTGTATTTAACTAGTTGTGCTTGAGCACAAATGGCGAGCGAGCCTAAAACAGTACTATTGTTAATCATTTGATTTTAACTTCTGACACTCAAGAAAAAAAAAGTCAAATTTGTTTAATTACATATGTACAGTAAAGGGATATAATTCCATTGTAACCACCCCCCAGCAACAGTTTGAATTGAAAAAAAGAAAGAAACAAATCACATTATTTAAATGTTTTCTTTGTGATATTCTTAGCTAAGTAGTAGTTGTAACGCACAATATGTGACCGGTTTTGGAAAAATCGGCCTAAATGCGGCAAACAATTTTTTTCAGTATCCCCGTGTAAAGCCTTATGGGTCGATTTTTTTCGAAAATTATTTTATGGCGGAAATAGATGGACACCAGTTAGCTCTAGCTTATGACGCAGTTGTAAGCTCTGGCGTGCTCTAGAACTCACGCTAGGAGGCTAGAAACACTAGCCGGTTGGACCCGCGTACGAAGAGTTGCTAAGAAATTATTGGCGGGCTTTTCACTAATAGCGGGGAAAAAAACTGTAGCTAACTAATTCACTTACTATTCTACATATTCACGTAGTCACGCAAATTCTCGCCATCATAGTTTCTTAAGGAGCACTGCGTTAAGACTTTTAGACTTCTTTCAATCCGCCTGTAACCTGTTTATTCTGTAGTGTCCCGGAGACACGCGGAAATAGTATATGGACACAAGGCACGCCCCCTGACCTTAGCAACGCCTTTATGTGGCGTTTTTTTCAAAATCAGCAATAATAAGTTTAGCAAAAATACTGAAGTGTTGTAGTGCGTAGGGCGAAGACGGCTTGTGCTACAGCTTCCAAATTAGGAGGACGGCATCCCAAGGCCCCGTGCAGTCTACTGGTAGAATAAATTAGAAAACTTTAGATGCCTCGTTTAGGCCGATTTTCCCAAAACCGGTCACATATTTTCACACAACTGAACATACCTAAACAAGACTTACCTTCGTAGTTAGTCTAGTGGACAATAAATTTTCAAGTAAATAGTGTTACATAGGGCTTTTAACTAATAGTGTATTAACTTACCACTACCACTAACTCAGATAGAAATGGAACTCCAGTAAGTTTTTGAGTTCTAGTTAACTGCACCTGCAAAAGAATTCAAAGCGGTAAACAATTCAATTTCTAGGATGATACGGGTAATGATCGATAAACCAGAAGATAATGTTTAGTGCAGTTTGGGACGGGGTCGAACACAGAGCTAATACAAAAATATGCAAGGGTCAAAGTACAAAATGACGTGTGTACGTTCACACACATATATAAACTAGTGGTGTGCTTGAGAACAAATGGCGAGCGAGCCTGCTAGTTATGTAACATATAATGACAGTATTGTTATTATGTTTTAGCTAAGTTCATGCTAAAACTATAGTAGTTATGACCTTTTAATTCAGCAAACAAATACTTAATTACTCTCTTACCTGATTAATGGTAACTTCTGTAGTGTCAAACATCAGCCATACTGATAACGTCAATTACCAGTAGCTCTTGAACAAGCTCTCAGCTACGACAAAAAATATACCAGTGTTATTATTTGTAATTATAGAAAACAAATATGGAATTATTACTGTACGGGCTAGTGGCACCCGCACAGTGTCCCACCTCAAATGAAGGACCAGGATGTCTGATGCCTCTGAGCCTTATAGTCCGGCAGAACTTGAGCTAGGGTTCGCAATTGAAGTCCATAGTTTTTTAAAAAACAGTTTCAGATTGTTCTAGACTCATATAACACATTTCCACCTGCTGACCCTGTTTCAGCAGTGGGCATTTTTCTGTAGAGGGGCATTCTATTTGTGACAGTTTTCTGCAGGATTTGCGGTAGGCGCGAACATTTATATTTTCGCGCCCCATAAGAACTGAATTGCGAAAAATAAAAACGCGAAATTTTTTATAATAATTTTTTTATAATGCTAGTATGATAATTCTTCCTCATCTGATTCTTCTAATGCCCTAGTGTGTTCATTGTTACAAATAAAGGTGCTTCCTTGACATGACAAAACATAGTACAAGCCAAATTGGCTGCCACACATCCACATTGACTGGAATGGCAAGGCTTTTCTGAAGCACATGAGCAGCAAACAAGTTTAAGAACATAATCTGGTGCTGATGACCTTGAGGGTGGAAGCATAACTGGCTGAAGTGCTTTCCTTTCATCATCTTTGAACCACCCATATGCAGTGGGGTCCAGATTCAGAGGTTCTTGAAGTGCTCTCCTCCAAATTGCACACTGATAATGGGCTCTCTTCACATTTTCTTCGAAAGCTTCTGAGGTAGGTGGCAGAGAACACAGTTTTGGAATTTTTGATGCTGCTTTTCTTCCAGTTCTTGCTGCCCAGATTTTTATCCTCGCCTCTGTCATCATTGTTACATTTGGCACATTGTAACACTGGCACATAAAGGCTGTTGCTTGCCTGATGATGTCTTCCATACTTGCATTTACATCACCAAGCAAGTTAAGGCTACATTGCTTAGCTTTGAGTCCAAAGCTGACTTAAAGAAGGCTACTAGAGTGGAAGTATCCAGGACCATGGATGGAATGGATTGCACTGTTCTTGACGGATGCGCTATTCTCTGGTGTATTGCATGGCCAACTTCAAGCCCTACAAATCAAGCTCTAGTCAAAGACTGTGGAATCTTTCAAGCAGTATCTGCAGCATTGGTTAAGATGGGGTGATGTCTATTTAGTATTTGATCGATACATAGACTTTAGCACGAAATATTCCACACGTAAGGCAAGGGGTCCTGGTGGCTGCAAGGTATTTCAGCTGTCTATCAATGTTCCTCTCCCACCTCAGAAGCAAGTTCTTACTGTAGCGGACAACAAGAAGCAATTGATCGAAATCATTGTCACTACATTAATAGGAGAAGCCAAGGTGCCAGGAAGATACAGAAGCAGTCTCATTATTACTGGTCAGGAAGATACACCAATTGAGATAGCACCAGATGGGGTGATTATTAGATGAGAAGATAAGAAGACAACTCATGAAGAAGCAGACGCCATCATAGTAGCTCAGGCTATCTCTGCAGCCAAGGAGGAGAGGAAATATGTAGCTGTTGTTGCAGATGACACTGACGTCTATATTGTGCTACTCTATCATTTTCTAGCTGAATCTCTTAATATGCCCATGAAGCTGCAACCGACGCAGGCAGCAAGAACTTCTATTGACGTAGCAGCTACTGTTGGAAAGTTGAAAGACATTATCGCTCAACTCTTACCTGCACATGCTCTGAGTGGATGCGATACTGTGTCAATGTGCTATGGAATTGGGAAAAGCAAGATGTTGAAGGCTGTTACAGATCCGCATTTCTCCTATAATAAATAAACAATTCAACTTTGCTACATACACATGGGCAGTATTTACCTGAGTCATCAAATAAAGCTGTTGGAATAGGTGCAAGCACGTATGACAGAACATCCTTGAAGTCTACTTCTCTTGAACTAGCCTGAAGACCCATAACTCGTGAAAATATTAACTGAGTGTCATACAGAACTTTGGGTCCAACAGCTATTCCTTTCTTTGTTGCTGCCATAGTTTTAACTTTCTTTTCGATTGGTTTCCAGAATCCAAAAGGCAACTGTTTTTCGAACTCAAGCAATTGACTTTGGCCAATGCTGACTGCCTGATCTACATTGATCTTTGATATTCCAATGGTACCATTTGCCACATTGACTAGTTGCTCTGGATGTAGCTCTGGCTTGAGAGGATAGATGCACATTTCCAGCTTTCTCTTAAGAGCTTCTCTGTCTTTCTTGTCACTGCTAATCTGAGAAGCTGCTTCTTCTTTATGACTGTCTTGGAATCTGTATTCATCTGACTCACCTCTCAACTCGGCAAGATCCTCCATGAGTTGAGAGCAGATGTGACGGCTATGTGCCCACGTTTTGAGAGTTTCTGGTTTCAGTGTGATTCCAACAATTCCTGCCCGGCCATGCCCATACCTCATGAATGTTGATTCAATAAACATATCACTCCAGATTCCATTCCACAAGCCTTTCATATGCCTCATCACATGCTCTCCTTTGAGGAAATAAGCAAGAATACTCCTTGGCAAATTCTCAATCGCTCTCTGGTACACCAGACTAGATCTTGCATAATTTTGATGGCCAGCAGCAAAGAAATATGGAATCATAGCTTTCACACAGTGGGCATGCAGTAGCCAATCTCCCTCTCTTTCAGCTCTGACATATGCCATCATTAACAGCACAGGCTTGATTAGGCACTCCAACCAAAGCCTACATGTCCGACTTTTCTGTGCTCTTTCTTCCAAGCTAGCTATTAAAGTGTCGTAGCATTGCACTTTGAGGTCTTTAATGAGTTGTTCAAGTATTATTTCAACTACCTCTGAGTGCCCTCATGCACATGGGAAAATTCTTGCCGATAAGCATTTTGTGCACTCCACCAAATGCAGAAGAAAGGATATCAGCCAGTCCAGTTTCAGTCATCAGGTTTCCAACTGAACCAATAAAGCTCATGAGCATGTGCATGCCTCCAAGTCTTACCATGAAAGAGGAAGGTGGAAAAACTTCTGGAAGTGCCCATTGAATCTCAATAGCATATCTGTAGAGCTGCTGGTCAAATGTAAGTAGTGTGAATGATTGTCCTGCTAACTCAGACAATCTCTTGACTTTAAGCATGGAGGTAAGCACTGTGTCATATTCTGCAGAAGGCATATCAATCAGAGGAAGGTAGATTGCTTTAGTCTTTGGCTTCAATGAGTGACCTTCTTCCCTTGCTTTTTTCGTGTTTTAACCACTGTATTCTGGGCCTCCTTTGCACACATCCCTGAGAAATTCAAAATCTCTTTCTCTGGTCCGGCTCACGAGAATTGCAGTTTGTGCTAGATCTATGAGAGTGGGAACTTTTGCTCTCAGTGAGCTTTCTGGTGGTGCCGGCTTCTTTGGACCAGTGTAATGACAGATTTCAATGTTGTATGGAATTTGTTGTGCCATTTCTGACTTTTTAAGCCGTGGTACTGCCTCATCTTGTTTCTTCTCATCATTTGTCTGAGTCATAAGTAGAGCCATGGAATGCGTTTGTAGCATTCCATTTTGGGAACTGATTTGTTGATCAAAATTGTCTCCTACTCCTTGTATTAGGCCATCTGCTTCTTTGTTTAATCCAGTAAAATCCATGTTGGAATTTGCACTACAGGCTATTGATTTCTTGAAACGAAGTAATTCATCATAGACTTGGAAATCATGGAAGGCTTTGACTTGCTCTTTGGAATCCCTGAGAAACACAGCCAAAGCTATTTGTAGTGGAGTGGCTTGATTCTTTACTAGAGATGTGATAATATTCCCTATCAACAGAGCAGGTAAAGATTGCCTCATTTTTGGGTTTATTTTTGACAAGAGATCTTCGAGGGTGTTACTTTGAAACCTGGCACAGATATCTTTGTTGACGTGGCACAGATAATTGTTCCTGTCAATTTCCATGTCACCTATCTCAGATTTGATCTTCTTGGCTATCACTTCAATTGCCTCACTTACATCATCATCACCATCAGACATTGTGTAGAAAACTTTAGCAGCACTTGACTTGAATGCTAGTAACGAAGCGATTCCAGGAGATGACAAAGTAATCATATCTCCTTCAAAACTTTCTACCAGCTTTGCTATCAACATTCTCCTTGAAAGAGTTCCACCATCATTCACATACTTAGTGTGTATGTCACTGGAATTGTGAATAACATCTCTGTTTTCAGCCAAATACTTGATAACCAAATCAAAAGCAACTTCTTTGAACTCAGTGTCGTTGCCCTGACGAATAATTGATGCCTGTATTGATTTTGGAGATAAAAATGTTGCTTTACAGTCCACAGGATACCTGACATCTGCAGCATGTAAATCTGTAAGAACTCCTGCCATTCTCACCAGTATTTGATCAGATTGAATGTCTGTTCTTTTCCCACAAGTCTCGTATATAGCTTCTTTTAGCCCTCTGCTTTCTCCTTCCCGGCAGACATAGGCTGGACGCCATCTGCTTGGATGCTTAGGATCATTCTCAACATCACATCTTTCTCCACAAAAAAGACAATGTTGGAGAAATGAAAACTTGGGCTGCACAGACCGTCTGGCTCTTTTGGGTTTACTCACAAGATCTTCGGAACATGAACTTCGTGCTCCTTCATGTAAAGCTTTATGAATAGTCTTCTTATGACAGTATTTGTCAACACACTTGCGATGCACTGAAACACTACTCATTTCTTCAAGCTGTGTATGGAGACCATCTCCATACTGCTTGCTTGCTCAGGGCCGGAGGAACCGGTCGGGCAGGTCGGGCAAATGCCCGACCAATATTTGGTCTCTAGCTAAGTTGATACCTGTTACACAATGGACTGCACTTACTTTTTCTTTGGTTGTTTATTCACAAGCTTCGAATTGTAATTGATGCACGATAATTATAATTCACCACACCCACTATTATAAAAGGAAAAGGGTCGGCGATGCCAGACTATTCAGTCGGGGCTGTGCGTGATGGCTACTACCGCAAGTGCAAGTACCAGCCTTCTTGAGAAGTTTCACCCATCCAAGACTTTCAGGTTAGTTAGAGCTCGAAGAATCTAATTTATACTCAATGAAACCAAATGTAATGTATAGGTTTCCAAAAAGGAAATTTGGTAAAACTGAGAGAAGTTTTAGGGCTGAGTGGTGCGAGGATTATTCCTGGTTACATTATGATGTGAAACTGGATGCAGCGTTTTGTTATTTATGCATGAAGGCTTCTTCAGAAGGAAAGATTTTGACTAGCACAAAAAGAGAGAAAACTTTTATAAGTACTGGGTTTACTTACTGGAGAGATGGTACTATATGCTTTAAAAAGCACCAGTCAACATTGTGCCACCGGGAAGCTGTTGATGCAGTAATTACCCTTCCTAGGGATATTTCGTGTGGGGTAGGGGAAGCTCTTAGTTTGGCCTATAAACAAGAAAAGGCTACTAACAGAAGAATGTTTTTTGCTATTCTTCAAAATATTCGCTTTCTTGTTAGGCAGGGTCTCCCTTTCAGAGGAAGTCAAACCGAAATTGACAGTAACTACATTCAGTTATTACTTCTTCGGGCTTTGGATATACCGGAACTTTCAACTTGGATGAACAAGAAAACTGACAGGTATACAAGTCCTGTTATTCAGAATGAATGATGGCCCATGAAATTATGAGAAAATTAGCAGGAATTATTCGTGAATGTAAATGTTACACAATAATGGCAGATGAATGTACTGACATTTCGAATACAGAACAGTTTACTATATGTATCCGATGTGTTACTAAAAATCTGGAAGACCATGAGTACTTCATTGGAATTTATGAAGTAGAGAACATTAGTTCTAATACTCTTGTTCAGGCAATCAAAGATACCTTGTTACGGTTTAGCTTTGACATCTCAGATTGCAGAGGGCAATGTTACGATGGAGCATCCAACATGTCTGGGATAAGAAATGGTGTAGCTACACAACTACTTTCAGAAGAAAAGCGTGCCATCTTTTCTCATTGCTATGGACATGCCTTAAACTTAGCGGTAGGGTATACCATGAAGCAGTCTACAGTGTGTTCGGAAGCTCTTGAATCAGCCTTTGAAATCACTAAGTTGATTAAGTATTCTCCCAAAAGAAATGTTCAATTCAACAAAATTTCTTCAGAACATGAAGATGAGAGGAGTACTGGGATACGAAAATTTTGTCCAACACGATGGACAGTACGGGGTGAATCCATAAATAGTATTCTACAAAATTACAATGTTTTAAAGGAATTATGGGAAAGTTGTCTGCAGTTAAGCTTGCAACCTGATGTAAAGGGCCGTATTATAGGTATTAAAGCTCAAATGTCTAAGTTTAAGCTTCTGTTTGGGCTGAAACTTTGTGAAAGAATATTTCTTATAACTGATAATCTCAGTAAGACACTACAAAATCAATCTTTATCTGCTGCAGAAGGGCAAGAAATAGGTATGCTGACATTGCAAACCTTAGAAAAAATGAGAAATGAGGATGACTTTAAATTATTTTATCAGCATTTACAACTACTACAAGTATCTACCAATACAGAAGAACCATTTTTTCCAAGAAGGAAACGAGCACCAATACGACTTGAAGTAGGTGATGGGGCTGGTTATCATGCTGCTAGTGTCGAGGAATTATACAGGACTCAATACTATGAAGCTCTTGACTTAGCTACTGTTAGTATCAAGGATCGATTTGAGCAACCTGGATATGCAGTATATCAAAATTTGGAGGAGCTTCTTCTCAAGTCAGCAAATAATAAAGATTACTCTGTGGAGTTGCAAGAGGTATTAAAACTTTATGATGACGATTTCAATGAAGTAGAGCTGACTACTCAACTGAAGATATTTACTGAGAAATTTTCTACCAGTGGCAATGTTACCTTAAGAGAAGCTATTGATTATTTAAAGAGCTTAAGTGATGGCCAGAAGCAATTTTTTCAACAAGTCTGCCGAATTGCTCAATTTTAAGAAATAGCCCCACCCCCATATCTCATACTACGAGTACGCGAGCAATTTTTTTTTTCAATTAGATTGTATTGGTTCTAAAAAGAGCCCGCCTATATCAAGAGTAAACAAACATCAATACAACAAAACAAGAGAGTCAGAAGAGAGAGCAGTTTATTGGAGATAGCCGTAGGTGAAGGTATTAGATCTGCGCAGCTTGGGAAGTCTTCGCTCCGCAGAAATCGAGCCTGGTATAATATCCATCCACTTGAGTTCAGGTGCGCAGAGTTCAGAGAACGGCTACAGGAGGAGAGGCAGCCTGGTGCACCTTGCTGCGTGAGCTCCGACGACGTATGAAGAGTTGCTGTAAACAGATATGAGACAACAAGAAGCTAAACTAAAACACTACAACTTCGCAAAATATACTTCTGCTACTACTGCGCGATAGTTTCTGCTCGCGTATTATCAAATGGTGGGGTATTGGCGGGGAATAAATTAATGTCCGGATCTACAGGCGGTGCGCGTTGCTATGTGCGGCCACCCTTAAGAATTGCGAGTGGAATAGAAGTATCCAATTTTGAATCAGTTTTTCTTGGAATCAAGTAATGAGAACGACTATATTTTTTGCACACGTGTAGAACAAAAAAAAAAGGAGGGCACCACAATTTGAATTTTTCAAAATCTTATAAAAGGAAAAAAATGTAAATAAATCATAAAGTAATATTGAAATGGAAAAAAACTCATTGTCTTGCCCTAGAGTATCGTCTTGGCTAGCGGCGTACAAAATTCTGGAGCTCCAACTTGCCGCACCGCTCCAAAAAGTTGTTTCAAAGTTTTACATCGGGGCCATGATATTTCCTTCAGATTCACTCCAAAGTCGGTATGCAGTATCTTCGGCAGGTACTTTATCCTTCTAGTACAGTAGAGTAGCCCTGCAAATAAAGAAAGTAGCAGAATAGTGCTTAGCAACCAACCGGGTAAAAATTGCGTGGGCGGTGTGCGGCCACCCTTAAGGAGTACTATGGGACAAGCAAGATTAAACCATTTAATGGTCTTGAATGTTTATAAGGAAGAATTGGATAATCTAGATCTTACTATTGTAGCTAATGAATTTGTACAAGGCAGTGAACACCGACTTCAAATATTTGGAAAGTTTTAGGCTACTGACTGAGTTAATTTCTTCTGTGTATCTGTGTTTGTCAAACATACCTTTGAAATGATTCCTTCTTTTTTTCTTCATATGAATGGTATTTTACAAAAACAAAAAGAAGCTATGGTTAGATTTAGGGTTATCAATATACTGTACTAGAGTATTTTAAAACAAAAATAACAGGAAATAAACTAACAAAAAAACATGTCGGGCATGTTTCTTTTCTAACATCTTTCCAGTGATTTTGCCCGACCAATCAAAATTTGCTTCCTCCGCCCCTGTTGCTGTAGTTATCCTTTCTGCTGAGGCTTGAGACAGAGGACCTTTCTCTAAGCATGAATACAGCTTCTCAAAGAAGCATCTATCCTCCATTTTCAAAGAAAGCAGCTGCTGTGAACATGTGCTAGATATTTGAGCATGTGCAAGTTATTTCTTGCTCAAAATGTTTAAAAATTTTGGCGCTCAAAATTTTCGCAATGTATTAAGTATAGGGCGCGAAAATATAATTTTTCGCGGATACAAAGACTATCAGCCAGTGTATAGCCATTATTTCAAGTTGCCCATTGCTGACAGAGAGTCAGCAAGTGGAATGGTGTAACTGACTCTCTAGAGAAGGGGTAGAACCAATAAAAAAAAACTATGGACCCTTATTGCAAAGTTCAGTCAAAAAATCCCTATCTTCTGCTGGACTATTAGTTAAATTTCTACGCAGCCGCTGGCGTGAGCTTGCAGCCTTGTAGCAAAACTAAAAGCGCCTACTCCCTAACTATAGTAGCCAGAGTTCGGTTAATCAGACAACAACTAATAAATGACCACAACGGAACTAGGAACCAAGTGGTTAAGGTGACGATCAATATAATTAAGGGTTGGTAAGGGATTCATACATAAAGGATGACAAATGAGTAGTGATTAGTTTTCAAGGCCTGCTTGATTTGTCTGTGATTGAGTCCCAGACATCCTCCGGGGGACAGATGTGCGAGTGTTTTCATCTTCAGGATTGAAGAATGGGATGAGTGAGCAGATGGGGCATTTGTATTTGTGGGGGTCGTTACTTCCCACACTAGCTAGTTCTAAGATGGAAACTCGAAGGACCAGGATGTCCACTTGATCTGGCGCAAGGCTAATATCAATCGCAACCGCTGGCCGTTTAGCTTGCAGTCTTGACTGACAGCAAAAGGTGCGCACTCCTTATGCGGGGTATTACACAGGTTCTCAGAGGTGAACAACATTATTATCTAGAATAGGCATGCATATATACGTAACAACAAGTAGAGAGTTACGATGGGTTGCGTAACTCTACCACAATGATGATACAATAAAGGAGGGACAGGAAGTAGGGAAATGATCGTTAGTTTAGACTCTGTCTGTGGACGTGGTCCCAGACAGTATTCTTTCCCGTTACAAAGCAGATCTACTGTGCGGACCAGACCATCCGAGCCAGGGTAGAGTTTCAGGATCTTGGCTAGGATGGACATCACCCCTGCCTCCCAGAGTCTTCCAAAGTGTGGTGCCCTTGGAGGGATGTGGTGCCACTTTAGATCATTCTGGGAGGTCAGGTGTGAAAGTCCATTCAGCGTGTCTTTGGATTGAGTCATCTGGATGATCTCCTTAATCTCAGCACGGCACCGACGAAGTTAGTGCCGCCATTATCCGTATAGATGTTGGCCGGACATCCTCGACGTGCCATGAAACGCCTGAGTGTTGCTAGGAAGTCATCCGTCGACAAGGAGGCGGATAATTTGATGGCCCGGGTGGCCAAACACACGAACAGGCAAGCATATGTCCTGAGCAAGACGGGTTTGCAGGTGTGACCCTGCTTGATGATAAAGGGCCCAGCGTAGTCTATCCCCGTGTTATAGAAGGGAGGAGCAGGAGTAGTTCGTTGATATGGGAGAAATCCCATTTGTTGATGTAGTGGACGGGCGTAAGCTCGTTGGCATACGAAGCAGGCTCTGCTGATCTAAATTCTCCTGGTGCGTCAGATCATACTTGTGTTAGAGGCTAGTTCTCAGCCTTTCATGAAATTGAATGCTAACAGACTGATAGACAGACAGACAGACAGACAGACAAGTGCACTACTTTAACCCTCTCTCGCATATGCGCTGAGGGTTAATTATATTGTAACAGTGTAGAATGAACTAGATTTACCATGACACAGCACTATAGATTGTCCAAGTTGAGTAGGCTAGAAAAAAACTTGAATAACTTTTGAATGGAAGCAGCATCATGGCCGTAGCAAGCGGTCTGGTTGGTCCGGTTTTGGCCGGACCAATATTTTCACCTCAGCCACACCCACCTAAGTTGCTGCGTAGAGCATGCGCCTTAGTTCAAGGATTTGCAACTGTTACGTTCTCCTTCTAGTTGTTATTCACTTGTGGAGCATGTAATCAATCTACAAATAACAAAAGTATAACAAAATAAAAAATATATATATTGTCTTATCCCATCCTTTGCAGAAGGTAATTTTCTTGAAATTGCGTAATAAACTACATTGTACGATGACACATATAAATGATTAAATAAATATATATTATATATACAGGAAATTAATTGACCACAGACCACACCTACATCCTGGCCTGACCAACCAAAATTTGCTTGCTACGGGCTTGAGCACTAGAAAGCTCGTGCCGAAGCGGTTAAAAATATTTCCTCAGTATACTCCAAAACTGGAGGGAAATTGCTATTTCAAAACTTGATACAAACGTTGTGGGAATAGCAAAAACCCACAGATTTTATGCTCATAACGCGCCTGTTTTTAGTCACTCGGCCTGGCTCAATTTATCATGTGGTTGTGACTTGTTTTTTCTTGCTTTTTTAAATTCAAACAGTTGTGAGGAGTGGTTACTATGGCATCGAATCCCCTTTACCATGTGTTGGTAATTCAAAAACTTACTTTTTTTAGTAGCTTGAGTGTTAGAAGTTAAAATCAATCGTCTAACAATAAGTGTAGTTTTAGGCTCGCTCGCCATTTGTGCTCAAGCACTTCACTATTTTAATTTGCAAGTGAACAAAGCATGCCATACAAAATTAAGGGTGAATATATTTGAAAATCGAGTATGTGTCATTGACGAGCAAGCAAAGAGCGTGAGACACTATCAGGGTAACACAATAAAAAATGGCAACATTGTTATATGTGTGGACCTGTGTATGTCATTTGTGCCTTCACCTGTGCATTTATGTGTTAACTTGGTGTTAGCTTATTGGTTGATCCCATTTCCATGCTCCCACTTAACAGAATCTTTTGGTTTATTGATCTTTATACATATCATCCAATTAAAGTTAATTGTGTATATCTTAGAATTAGGTTGTGTCTGACATATTCTGAGTGTTGTGATTTGCAGCTATGTCTTACTAACTTATTGTAGTACATTTTCTATTCAAATTAGCAGTCATTGTAAGTTATCTTGATTGATGCGTTTTTGTCCAAAGCTATATATACACCCTTAAGTCACAAAGCAGTGCATGTGAAAGTGTTGTGTGTTACAGCTACTAATTAGCTAAAGAATAGTACAATAAATCTTTGAGCAAGTACAATAAATCTTTGAGCAAACACCTGACTAGGAGTCCCCCACGTTACCACAGCAGTTAGGATGGTTTGGCAAAGTGTCATCCTCTCATGGCAGGTAAAGTGTCGTCACATTCAGTAGAAAGTGCTGGTTAACTCTAAAATGCGGGTGCAATAGACGATGGAAGGCAGTGTAGGTTTCAAAAAGGAAAGCTAAAGTACGAAAGAGAAGGTAAAAAGTGATTAATCATAGCACCAGTATATCCCGAGCAATGAAAAAGGTACATGGAAACACTGTCTTCATAAGCGAAGAAGCTAAACTAGTCAGAAACAATCACCTGTATAAATTTTCAACTCGAAACTTCAATTTTCAACTCCGTTAACTTCCCTGAGTATAAAGCAAACTACATCGTGGGCTGCAAGAAATTGTTTGCTCACATGATTATGATATGACGGTAGGGGGCGTTGCCCATAAAAGCTCGTACCTACGCAGAGCTGAAAGGCTTTGTGTTTTATCAACAATTATTAGCCCGAAATTAAAAAACGTAGCACAATAAAAGGTCCTAAATCTTCATTCTAAGTAAGTTCATACTTAAATCAACGGAATTGACAGCCAAACAGACAGGATGACTACTATAAACTTATTGCGCATGCACATTGAGGGTTAATGAATCAACATTGTCATTGTAAAATAATTTTTCAGCTTTAATTAATCAACTGAAAAGTTTTTATTGTTGTTGCCGTTTATGCTGTTGCAATTTGTATGCTAGTGCTAAGCAATGAACGGGTGTATAAAATGCTGATGGTATTATATTATTTTTTTCAATCTCTCATTTGAAAGTTAATGATTTTCTGCTAATCTTATTTTCCCTACTTAAATCAGGTTATTATTAAAAGAGAATTCTATCTGTTATCATTACTGGTTGTCGTTACAAACTACAAACTGGAGGTGGAAGATTGGTGCTCCTCTGCCCGACTGATCAAACACAATAGTCTTTGATAAGAGTGTATAATAGTGAGAAATGCAATGATTAGGTGACTCTCTACCCTGCACAAAATTCTCCTCAGGTTTACAATGAGACCGCCAGAATGCACATGGTTACATCCGAGTTAGCAACTTTGTTTTTGTAGCAGCTTGTCATGAGCTCAGCATTCCTTGTGGAACTTTATTTTTACTGCTTTGAGTGCATGCATGTAGCAATTTTTGTTATAAAAACACCACATTTATCTCCAGTTCAAGTAGCATGGCAAGAAGTTTAATTGTAATGTTGACTTTAAACTATAATATTTCCAAGAAATACGTTTTTACTTATTAATTCTCAGCATGCATTTGTGAGAGGGTTCTAGTAGTTGTCCTATCAGTTTGTCTGTTTGTCTGTCTGTCACATTCTGACTTTGGAGATTACTGACAATTAACCATTCATTTAGGTATGAACTTACTCAGAACCACTAGTAGGCTAAACCAGCTTACTTGTGCAGTTTAGAGAAATTTAGCCATTGAGGATGTCTAATGTGTCTTACTCAGAGTTAGGCCCTTTTAATGTGCTACTTTTTTTTTATTTTGACACTTGAATGAAGTCCATAACTTCAGTGGTTCTTTTTATATAATTTGTTTCATGATCGTGGGTAGTTCGACTGCCGATGTTACACCTGTGAATGGGTTAAGCATGGTAGTCTTCAACCCCTACACCTATGTAGCAACTTAATATGTATCAAATAAATGACAACTAATGGAGTTCAAATGAAAATAGCAACATTGTTAAGTGTGACCGGCTATGAGCAAATCGATCGTTATGACAAGAAATTTTAATTGAGTAAATGTGCAATAAAGTCAATTTACCTATTTTCTAAAACCTTTACATTCAAACTAACGGAGGTTTAAATTGTGGCTGATTTGGGCAAAAGCAAATTGGAATAAAAGGGTTATAGTTATGGCAGTCCACCATTCCAACAGCTGCATTTGCAGAATGCGGGTTACCTTTTCTATGACATTAGGAAAAATGGCCAAAGGAATACTAGCTTACAACACAAGCTCTAGCTTACTGAGTATGGCTAGCAGCTAAAGCCTAAAAGCTTACCAACTTTTTTCACGAAGTCTTGGACGAGCAATAAGCCATAACTCTGCACAAAAACTCTGGCTGTGAGGTCACCCTTCCAGGGATAAATTTACTAACATTACATAATTCTTTCATAATAGTGTAACAGTCTATGCACTCACTTGTAAAATGTTAAATGCGATTTTCTCTTCAGCTTATTTTTTGTGATGGAGTTAACTGCATGGCTTTCTGAGCATTAATATAGCCCTCGGAGACATCCCAAGCTAAAGAACGACCGGTCCATTCACTGTTGATGAATCATCAGAAAACCCATGTATGCTCTTGAAAACAACATGACTTTCATTAGATGTAATTCGTCTCAATATCGCAGAGTTAGTGATAGTCGGAAGCGGTAGTCCACTTATTCAATCATTGCAAGACGTTATCCACTTCAACAAATCCTGAAGAGACACTGCATCAACACTCTAGCTGGGAGAATGGCAGGAGTAAAGAGGGTGAGGACATCAAACACTTTGGCGGCATCCGAAACAATAATCCTATTGGTAACTTTCTCAGTAGTAGCTATGGAGACTAGTGACAAGGTAGGAGGTTGTTTTTGGCTACATCCCAATGAAAGCCTAAGGTTTTTGGGGTGCATGTGATATAATTGGCGAGCAAGCGAAGCGAGCGAGACACTCTCAGGGGTAACACAATTGAAAATCGGGGATATTTGTTAATTTTTATATATATGTTTGGACGTACGTATGTCATTTTGTACTTTGACCCTCTCGTATTTTCGAGTTAACTCAGCGTTCGACCCCGTCCCAAACATTACTAAACGGTATCCTCCTGTTTAACAATCATTACCAGTATCATACTAGAAATTGTATTGTTTACCGCTTTGAATTATTTTGCGGGTGCAGTTCAAACTCAAAAACTTACTGGAGTTCCATTTCAATTAAAGTTTGTGGCGGCAGTGAGTCAATGCGCTCTTTGTCATAGTTATAGATGTACGCAACAGTATTTATTTTAAAACTCATTGTCCACTAGAACCACGAAAGTAAATATTGTGTTGGTATGTCCAGTTGTGAGCAAGTATTGTGCGTTTTAGCTACTACTTAGCTCAAGCATATCACAAAGATAACGTTTAAATAATGTGTATTTTTTTTCAATTCAAACAGTTGCGGGGAGGGGTTACTATGGCATTGAAATGCCTTTACGTATAAACGTAATTTAAAAACTCGACCATATTTTTTGTAGCTTTGAGGACTAGAAGTTAAAATCAACCATATAACAATTGTGTAATTTTAGGCTCGCTCGCCATTTGTGCTCAAGTGCATCACTAGTTAGGACCATGTCCTTTGTTTTGACTAGCTCAGTAGAAATAATGTATCTCAGCTCACTCAAGTTCATCTTCTATTTATGAGGAATCATTCCTGCTTTCGAGAAAAGATTGTGGAGCTGTTTGTGCAGACTGTCAACTTCCAGGACAGTTGCTGTTCCCGAAAGGAAATGTTCCATGTAGAAGCTTTCCATAATTGCTTGACTTTCTTGTAGCTGTGACAAAAGATGCAGCTCAGCAAAGTATCTCATCTTAGGTGGCTATCCAGTAAAAAATTTGCTTAATTAGCCCACACAATAACTTTAAAACCTTTAGCTCACAAGTTGTGTCTTGTGGTGCATGGACAGATAAAGAATTCGTGCTATAAGAAAAATAATTGGTTTACATCTATAAAGTGTTGAGGATGAAATTTAATATTCAGATGACCAATTTTGCATATTTATCTACTGAATCTCATTAGGTTATCACACCACTATCATTTGTAAATACTTGTGTAAGAAAGAACATTAATATCGTTAAAATTGATTAGCCATTATAAATTAATTTTCTGTTTATAAAACTAAAGAATGGTGTTTAGTACATTGTATATATCACTAGTATGAAGTATTACCAGAAACAATATTCTATTCATTTTTTTAATTATTAGATGTAGCTGATTATCATAGAAAGTCAAGGGATGCCTTTCAGGAAATCATGAAGAATGAGAAACAAGTTTTGAAGATGTTGTTTGCTAAAATCATTTTTTTAGGACCACCTGAACGTGGTAAAACTTTGACACGACTTCGTTTGGAGAATAAGAAGATTAATATGAAATCAGATGACAAATATCAAAATTACCCTAGCACAAATGTAGCTGAAACTGACATGTTCTTAATTTCTGATCTATCAGAAATGGTTGCTATGGTATCGGATAAAGGTTGGAAGACCCTTAAAGAACAACGTGAAGAAGTACAGTTGTTGTTTCAGCTTTTTTTGAAATTGAGAGAAGAAGTACAATCAAAACAAGAACAGTTAAATGAAGCTTCTTTACCAAGTCAAAAGTCTGATGAGCATGCTTCTGGTTATATGGAAACTCAAGTCAGTCAAGCTGCTCATCTGTCTACAAAAACCTCTTCACTTTCCGGTGAAATCATGTCTGAAATTCTAGATATTTTTGATAAATGTAAGGCATCAGACAAATGGGAAGAATTAACGGGAAAGCTTGAGAATTTATGTTTGCTTTACATGAAAGATACTGGAGGTCAACCCGAATTTATGGACATGCTTCCAGCTCTCATTATTGGTCCAGCTCTTTATCTTCTCTTCTGTCAATATGGAGACAACCTGGATAAGACATATAAAGTATCTTTACGAGGAGCAGACAATTGTAAGATACCAGACAGAATGTCCAACTGCACTGTGAGACAAAATCTTACATCAGCTTTGTCTAGCATATTCTCCATGCAGTCTTATTCCACCGTGCAAACAAGAGATGATTCTATGTTGAAGAATTTGACACAGAATTCTCCCAAGTCAGTTACTTACATAGTCGGTACTTACAAAGACAAAGTCTCATCTCAAGAAATGATTGATTTTGACAAAAAAATGCAACAAAATTTGAAGGATACAATTTTTGTCGAAAAAGAGTTAGTTCACTTTGTGTCAGATGATGGTTTTGAATCAAATGATTCTAAAGATGAATTTCCACATGACATGAAGAGACTCATTTACCCAATAGATAATTATAATGGTACAGAAGAGGAAGTTGAAGGCCTACAAAAGTTTATACAGAAAGCTTTGGATAAGTTTCCGCGACCAGAAATTCCAGCTCGGTGGATTCCTTTTAGTCTGTTTTTAAGTTTCAACAAGAAAAAATATGTGGACTTGGACACCTGCTATCAAAATGGTAAGCATCTTCTAATGAATGAAGAAGAAACAGATGTAGCTTTGTGGTTCTTTCATTACTACACTGGAATTATTTATTATTTTCCAAATGTACCAGAATTGAAAGATTTTGTTATAACAGACACACAGCTTGTGTTTGACAGCATTTCACGTCTTATTTTTGAAACTGGTGTAGATCTAAGTCCGAATGCTGGTGAAAAACTGAGAAAAGTAGGTCAGATATCATTTGCTGACATCAAAAAAGTTTCTTCAGATGTTGTCCCTCCTAAAAAATTGGAATCTTTGTTACGGCATGTCCACGTTATCGCTCCACTTCGGAAATCGCTAACAGAAGAGAAGTTTGTCGATAGAGATGCAGCACAACTATACTTCATGCCCTGTGTACTGCAAAATTTGTCAGAAGAAGAACTTGATGCTGAAATTGAGAGAATAAAAAACGATGCCAAAGTTTTCATGCTGAAAGTGTATTTCATTTCCAGATTTGTGCCTATCGGAGTATTTCCATCTTTGATAGCAAGCCTTGTAGGCCAGGCATCCAGAGAGGTAATTTATAGCTATTCATGTGATACCATTTTTATCATGTAATATTAATATTGTTTTTAAAATATCCCTACTTTAGAGTCAGATGTATCCTTTTGAGCTCTTGGATGAAGAGAGTGTAAGAAAAAACTTCATTCCATTCATTTATGGAAAAGATGGGAACAAAGTATTTTTTGTAGCAAGACCCAACTTCTTTCAAATTATCCTGGCTAGACCAAAAGGATGTAGGATACAAGCCTCTCAAGTTTGCAATGAAGTCAGAATACTAGTTGAAGACACTCTGGATAATGTCACAGAGAACACTGACACTGTTCTAAGCACTTACAATCTAAAGACTGTCAGTCGTCGATATCAATTAGCATTCGATTGTCCAATTCATCCTGAGGAAGATCACTTGTGTGTGGTGAAGAAAGGAGATTATGATCCCAGCATCATGTGGTGTATCAAATCCAAAGGATCCAAGACAAGAGTTGTAATGAAAGAAGAACACCTAATGTGGTTTGGAGAGGTAAAATATTCATAATTATGTGTCAAAAATGTGTACATCATATGTGACCGTCTACAGGAAAACCGGGCACAACGCGGCGTGCGTAAATATCGAGAAAAGATCAATCGATTTCTTAAAAATGTATTGTTTCAAGCCGACGGAAGGGAACGGTTAGGTCTATTATAGTGGGAACGACTTAAGCTACGACGATAAAACTTGGAGAGTCAATATCTGGATGCCGACAACTCTGTAAGTGCAAAAAAAAAATTTTCGAAGGGTGCCGCGTTGTGCCCGGTTTTCCTGTAGACGGTCACATATTGAGCTTATATACCCATATGGTTTTACATCTACATACTATGTCAAAGCAATAGCATATCTAGAATGTATATTAATTCAATTACCAGCTTAAAATATTTATACTAATGGTGCGATTGAGCACAAATGTGACCGGATTTGTGAAAACCCGGCTAAACGCGGCATCTAAAGTTTTCTAATTTATTCTACCAGTAGGCTGCACGGGGCCTTGGGATGCCTTCCTCCTAATTTGGAAGCTGTAGCACAAGCCGTCTTCGCCCTACGCACTACAACACTTCAGTATTTTTTCTAAACTTATTATTGCTGATTTCGAAAAAACGCCGGGTAAAGGCGTTGCTAAGGGCAGGGGGCGTGCCTTGTGTCCGTATACTATTACTGCGTGTCTCCGGGACACTATGGAATAAACCGGATACAGGCGGATTGAAAGAAGTCTAAAAGGCTTAATGCAGGGCTCCTTAAGAAACTATGATGACGAGAATTGCGTGAGTACGTGAATTATGTAGAATAGTAAGTGAATTAGTTAGCTACAGTTTTTTCCCGGCTGTTAGTGAAAAGCCCGCCAATAATTTCTTAGCAACTCTCCGTACACGAGTCCAACCGGCTAGTGTTTCTAGACTCCTAGTGTGAGTTCTAGAGCATGCCAGAGCTTACACAACTGCGTCATAAGCTAGAGCTAACTGGTGTCTATCCATTTCTGCCATAAAAATTTTTTCGAAAAAAATCGACCCATACGGCTTTACCGGGTGATACTGAAAAAAATTGTTTGCCGCGTTTAGGCGGATTTTCCCAAATCCGGTCACAAATGGCGAGCGGGCCTAAAACTACACACAATTGATTTTGACTTCTAACACTCAAGCTACTAAATAAAATTTGAGTTTTTGAATTACGTATATACAGTAAAGGCCATAGGAACCACTCCCCACAATTGTTTGAATTGAAACAAAAAGCAACAAAAAAATGAGCCAAGTTATTTAAACATTTTCATTGTGATATTCATTAGCTAATAGTAGTTGTAACGCACAATACTTCACACTTAACTGAACATACCTTACACAAGGCTTACATTTGTGGTTGTCTAGTGGACAATGAATTTTTAAGTAAATACTGTTTCGTAGGGCTTATGACAATAATAGCTATTAGCTTACCACCGCCACTAACTCGAATAAATATGGAACTCCCGTAACTTTTTGAGTTCTAACTGCACCCGCAAAATAATTCAAAGTGTTAAACAATTCAAAATTTCTAAAATGATACGGGTATTGATCGATAACCAGAGGATTCTGTTGGAACGGGGTCGAACACCAATCTAACGTAAAAATACGTGAGGATCAAAGTACAAAATGACATACGTACGTCCAAGTATATATAAGCAAACAAACATCCCCGATTTTCAATTGTGTTACCCCTGTATGTGTCTCGCTTGCATCACTCGCTCGTCAATTATTAAAATACAACAGAGTTAAATACAACCAGTGTTTTTAATAAAACTGCTCTACAAATAATGCATTGACAGTAGCAGAAAAGAATAATAAACGATTTTATAGTTAGTATAAATACGCACTTGCCGAGTAAATATACTTCTTGTAATTTTAACAAAATAATCACCTATCTATAAACTATGGTACTTGGTTGTTAATTTTTTTTGTCTGGTATATTTAGGAAAGTGTTTGTTATCCTGATTTCAATGAAGTGGAATTATCAGGTAAGAATGAGGAATTAGGTTCAGATCAACAATGTTGTATAAATAGATCCAACTAGAATATTTGTGATTAAATTCTAAAGTATTGAGGCTCCTTCTTTGTACTATTTCTCAGTAAGTATCATAAGCCATTCAATAGTATTCAATGAATCAACTGAGTTCAATATTTCAAGAAAAGATTAATTTCTGCTTTTAGAAGTATTCTCTCTCTTTCACAAGCTTTTTTTTTTAACAATACAGAATTAAAAATATTTGGTCACTGTGGGTTGGCGGTCACAGGCCACAGAGAATCTTGATTGGCTAGATCGGTAAAGGCTATAAGCCTGAAGGTAGGACCACTTGCTTAATGTACAAGCGCTCGCTCTACCACTGTATAAATACAGAATTGGAGTGTTTGTTTGCCAGCTGGTTGTCGTAGCTCAGTGGTAGAGCGCTTGTGCGTTAAGCAAGTGGTCCTGGGTTCAATTCCCGGTGGTGACTGTGGGCGGAGGAATGAGAAGTGAGACAGAGAAGATGACAAACAAGAGAAAGACAGAGACAGAGAAGATGACAGACAAGAGAAAGAAAGAGAAAGAGATGAAGACAGAGAGAAGATAAAAGAGAAAGCATGAAGATTAAGAACATTTGTGTGTGTGTCATACAAGGACATTTATGTGTGTATTATAAGCATTGTATGTATTTCTGTATTTTTGTTATTTTAGTGTAGGCGAAGGTCATGTTGTGTATTTTGTGTCCGGATGTATTCCGTGGACCACACCCCCATTTATATGTGTGCATGTGTGACTTGGAACTTATAAACCTTAGTCACACATGCGTTAGTTCAGTTCCCCATATTTTCCCATTTCGTAGTTACAGATTAATACTCTGTCAAACGGTGTGGGAGGGCGAACTCTGGTGGCAGCAGGTCACCAGAGCGTATGAGTAAGTGCTGTTCCATAACTTCTCCTCTACCTCTGGCGACTTGGGTTCGATTCCCGGTGGCAAACAATCCTGTATTTTTTTTAAAGCCTGTGAAAGAGAGAGAATACATCTAATGAGTAAAAGAAGGCTGAGAAAGAACTACTTTATTTCTCTAGTACAACTATAATAATAATTTTCAGGAGTACTTTAAAACACGTTGAATTATCAAGTAAGTTTAGATGCACTAATATTGACTGAACAACAATTACACCTAAGCCCAGGAAATATCAGATGGGTGTTTATATTTCAGATACATCTATTCCTTTGAAAATCATTTAGTGTATGTACCTATTTTTTTAGTTGAAGAAAACTACTCAGATGATGACCAGCCTAAACCTAAACGTCCTTGCTTTGGTAAGTTAAAGCTATAGGCGGCAAGTGAGACACTATCAGGGGTAACGCAATTGAAAATCGGGGATATTTGTTTTTATTCCACACTATATATCTTCATGATTTTATTATTTATGTAAGTGACCCATGAAATAAGTCATGTTATCACAAGGTGTTACCTCACACTGTATTGCTCTTGATAAGGACATTACCCTCTGATAACCTGGTAGGTATAACAGCAGGCCTAACTTACCAGTTTTCTGCGATTTTAAAGCTACCTTCCTATTGTGAAGCTTACCCAACCAGGTTAGAGAAGCTGCTATATGGCAAGATATTTCACTCTCAGGCTTTATTTTCACTCGTCTCTGGATCGTGAAAATGAATTAGTCTGCTCATGAAATACTTCACCATATAATACTCTGGTTCATGTAATAAACACTATAGTGTGTGGACAAACATACATTATTTTGTACTTATGACCCTCGCTTTTGGGGGATTTGCTTTATGGTCTACCCCTTCCCGTACTTCCACTAAACAGAATATTTTAGTTTAACGATCAATTATCATCCAAGGTAATTTAATTGTTTACCTCTTTTAATCAAATGGCCTCTGGATGTCACCAGATGGACTTAGGTCTTACCAACTTACTGCTAGGCTCAAAACCGTGCAATTATTCTTTTGAACTTGCTGTTCAAGTCACAAAATGTTATAGCGAATGGTTTCTATGGTATTAAAATTACTTTACCAGATCTAATTTCTAAAACTCAGGCTTTTTTTTAACTGTTGCTGGCGTCAAAAGTTATTGGCAATTCAAGTAGTCAGAATGACATATATTTGAGACTACAGAATATACATACATGTTATTTTAGGAAATTGAGGTAAGAAAATAGTTCCATATTCGTTAGCTAAAGTAATTATAATGGTTACTTGCTTACTTTTAGCAATGGACTGAATGATTCATTTGGAAATTTAGAGGTATTTTACCTCGTTGTTTGAATTACTTGTGCCCAGTCTCTCTCCCCATTTGTAAATTTGGTGCCATAGTATGTTTTCATTCTACAAGGAACCTTTTTTCACTTGCACCCCTTTGTATAGTTTTCCATAACTCTCTGGAACTTGAACTAACCGCATGCACGTCTGCAAAATTAAAGTCAAATTAATGTGAAGTCATGCATAAGTGGCTACCTTTCATTATGATGTTCCTAGATTTTGCTTTTTACTTTGCCCTGATTTAGTACTTTCTGTATTAATATTATTAAACCAGGTGTATTGGTTACATCTTACCACAAAATTATAAACTCATAACTAGAAAGTTAAGCTGTAAGTTGTATCCAAATCAATGTCAAGACTGCTAATACTACTTAAGTATTAATCCTGTTTGCAAAACTGAGCACCTTATGAACTTTTCTTACTCGCTTTTAGTTAAAATATCATGCAACTAAATAATACCAATGCATGTTTTCAGGAAGTAAATCTGATGTTAAACTGCCAAGCAGTAGGATGGAACTAGAAACTAATGAGGACAATGGACAAAACATTGCTGTAGTTAAGGAGAATCTGCCGAGGGTAGACATCAGTCCACTAAGTAAGTTTTTTTTCTACATATATAATATCTCATAATGTAAATGCTACAGTATACTGATGAAACTAATCTTTGTTTTGTTGTTGCATTTTTTTTATCTTCAGAACCTGAAGACTTGTCACTCGTGATTAAAGAATTGGGTGGTAGAGTGACTGCAGTATGGGATGAACTTGCCCTCTTACTTGGTATCAAGCAATGGGATATTGACACCATAAAACGTGATTGTAATCACGAATGCTCACAGTGTTTACAGAAAGCTCTCTTCTTGTGGCTATGCAATGGCCAAGCAGCTAGTTGGAAAAAATTAACAGAATCTGTCCTATTTTTAAACTTTGATCTTTATGAAGAGTTGTTGGAGAGGCACTGTAAGTTCACTAGAATACGTATAGCTTAAGCCACATCCTGTTTACTTTAATGCATTTCCTATGTGGCAACAGATATTAGGCCCTGTTTAGTACATAATAAATCAGTTTTAAATCCATTTTGTATTTTTGTTGTTGTTGTTGTAGCTACCAAGCACTGAATCAACGCTGGCAAAGTGTCCATTATCTACTATCTAATTCTACAAATTTAATACACATGCTCTTAACCCATTAACAATATAATCATTGTGTCACATTCAATTAGCTAGATACACAATTGGTCCTTAAAGTTTGTGTTTTACATTATATATGAACACTCATTAGTAATTTTTGTCTTGTTCGACACTAAATATTGTATAAAAATTGATCTTCCATAATCAGAGAAACTGAAGTACAGTAAAACCTCAAAACAACAACCGGTCTTGGGGACAGATCGTTTGACCTTTGTTGAGAGAGTTGCCTCTCTTCGGGGGTTCTTAGAGTGTATAATGCCTAGCACAACAATGATAATCCATGTAATATAATAGAAATAGACTAATGAATGATTTATTGAGGTGAAAAATAGTCAAATAATGATCTTGCAGATTTTTCTCGCCAAACCTGAACCTTCAAATGTCAGAGACAAGAGTGTTGTAGCAATCTTCAAAAAAATAAATCAATTGTTGGACATGTCCCCATTAACATGGCTCCAATTCTGTACCAGTTTTTAAGAAAAGAAGTCAGCAAGGCTTTTGTTGAAAATTAAGGGTGAAAAAATGAACAGAGGTGGCGGAAATACCGTGTGTTTATTGTTTATACAGTTGGCCATGGTATATACAAAGATTAAAAGATACTCTTGAACCACTGATCGCTGCTGGACATTTGTAACTAGCTATTATTATATATCATATGTAACTATAATTGTACTATTTTGACCGCTCTAGGATAATTATCCCTGGCCGTTGTTAACAATTCGGGGGTGGCCGTTCATCGGAGGCTATAAAACTATTGGAACTGTACTGTAACATTTCATTCCACTAAAAACTATCGTGTGGAGAGGCTGTCTGTTCTTCGGGAGCCCGTTGTTGAGAGAATTCACTGTAAAGTGAATAAAAATAGTGAAGTAAAGACATACACAATAAACTCCGGTTGTCACATTCATGTGCTAAATAAAAATGGAGGAATATTTGGAGAGTTTTAAGAGAAACTTTAGAAGCAATATTAAAATTAACTTCAATACATGAGTACAATTGGAGTTTTATACACGAACTAGATTTTTTTTTAAATAGCTATGTGGGGCCACCCACAGAACTGTTGCAGGGATAGCAGGGGGAGAAGCTGGGTGTGGATGACAGTGCGGTATAGTTGTGGTCAGCTGCTACATCATCAGCTACCACACTGGTTACAGTTTTGGAACTAAATATTCAGAACTAACTTTAGGCACACATGGTATCACCTATGAGCATGTGCACACACCTAACTTTCTTTTTATATAACACTATGAGGGTGGATGGCTATAAAATTACTGTAGTCACTCCATCCAGTTTCAGTTTGTCTCTGTCTTTCTTTTTATCTGCACCATACCTTATTAGCTTAATATCTATTTTATCTTTCATTATAACTTCCTTGAATATTTTCGGGGCTAGTTAGGAAGTGATAGGATAGCTATAAGTTGCTGATAGAAAACTGTCAGACTGCCCCAATAGACCAATTCTGGTTGCAGTGTACCCAGCTGGAACTTGGGACGTACACATAGTAATTGAGCAAGGACTTGGTTTAATACCCCCACAAGCTAGTAGCTAATAAGCAAACAGAACCACTTTCCAAGCAAACAAAACAACTTTCTAGTATCAATACAATTGTTCCTTTTTTGTTTTTGCACATATACTTCTGTGGGGGCTCCCACAAAAAAGGTGAAAGACTACAGAGATGTTATTATTAAACATTAGTTACACTTAAAAGTTTTTAGTAAACTAACCAGAACTAAATATCACAAAGGATGATAATAACTAAAAAACTAAAAGTCATAGAGCTCTTGAATAAAAACTAAAAACTAAAAGTATTTTTTAATCAAAATTATAAATATAGCTAACCATTCTCTGAGAACTTTCTCTTGCAATTTCTTTCCATGCTATATACACTAAGAATTTATGTCTTCACTGCAAGTGGAATATTAAGGGCATACTCCAGGAGGTCGTCCACACTCATTTCTAGTCTCTCCATCATATTTGTAGTGACATCTCTGAAAGAAGACGAATGACCGGTGTGGTAGCCCGAGGAAGCAAAACCCTTTACCCAATCGTTTCTTCGTAGCACCTGAGTATAATTGTTTGGCTAAGGCAAACTGTTGGACAGCATGTCAAATCATTCAGTGTCCATGCTGTATTTGCTGTCGTTCGGTAAGTAGAGACTGACCAGGGTTTATAATAATTATTTCAAAAAATAAATTATTATTGTACTCCTGTTAGAAAAAAAAGCTAAAAATACAACTAACACATTAATGGTAGAATACAAAAACTAAATAGAAGTCTGCTTTGAGAAACAAAAACTATCTAAAATTGATGACTTGAATAAAAATTTGAATTCTAAAAACTAAAACTGAAACTAAAATAGAAAGTTAGTAAATTTTTAAAAACTAAAACTAAAACTATAATTGAAATTAGTGCATTGGAAAAACCAAAACTAAAACTAAAATTGTAGTCTTTGCTAGTGAAAAACTAAAACTAAAATTAATCTTAAAATATTTTTTGTCAAAAAACTATAATATGTAAATGTTCAACCAAAACAACATTAGTATGCTGTCACCTACTGAACACGGTCAGTACTTTGTCGTTTGTGGATGGATGGCTATATTTAACCATCCCATCCACAGCTTCAATGTCTTTGTTTGTAAGTTATCTTCACACCTCCTCTTATACAGCAACTAATGTTAATTAATTTCTCCTTTAAATATCTGGTCCTTGGAGGAGTAAATGATTCAGTTACTGCTGAGGGTCCAGTATAGGCCATAATAAGGTTGACTCTTGGTGTTAATTCTACCTACTAATTGCATGTTTCTGAGGGCGGTTTGACACCCAAATACTCCCCACAACTCTAACTGTGATTCGTAAACATCTTGAAGGCTTAGTTTTAGTTTTGTTTTCCTAATTCTCCCTGAAGATTAAGTTATATAGTATTTTAGTCCTTTCAACAGTGGCAAGTATAATGTTATAGGAATTATCAAAGCAAAAAATGAAGCAGCAATTAAGTACTAATGGTAGCATTTTGTGTAATCAAATAATCAAGTGTATCTGGCTAATTGATTCATACCACTTCTTTGCTGCTATCAAATATAATTGTGCTCAAGTAAGACATGCTGGTATTTCCAGACTATCTTTGTAATTAAGGTCAGTTGTTTGTTGTTGTTTTTTTTATTATTAGTCTTATTATTATAATTATATTTTACCAGCGAATAATTGAGGGGGCAAGTCTAACTAAGCCACTGACTACTTAGCCTGGCTAAGATAAGTACTGACAACTTAACGACCGATACCCAGGGATCAGCGCTCCGCCCGCAGAACATAGTACCACTAAGTATATTCTCCCATACTCAGATGCTGCCTGCCGCATTATCCTCAGAAAAATTATTTAAATGATTGTTATAATTATAGTAAGTATGGACTAGTGGTGTACATTGTTTTATTGATATATTAAAACTCAAAGTGATCTTCTAGTTTTCCTATATGTGGTCGTCATCATTTTTGTTGTAAATGTTAACTAAGCCACAATAATTACTTATGTTATCTGCATAGCCAACCATTCCTGGATTTTTAGATGTGGATGTTTTGTTAGAGAATGTATGAAATTGTATTTTTGTTCTGCCTACTAAAAACCTAACTTTGCTTTATGCAAACATTTACGATATGTCTTTCAATTTTGATTCCATGTTCTTGCAGATTATGCAGAAACTTGAGTTTGATCCTAATTGTTGTCACACAAACCAGCTCAGCAGACGAAATAGACGGTCACATTTTTATGTCATTCATAAACAAAAAAAGTCAAATTCATCTTCAATGCTCAATTTTTTGTGTTAAATAAAATTATAGTTTTTAAAAAGATATTCAATAGCTAGTTTTATACTGGCTATCATGCTGTTATACACATGATTTCTTGCTTACAAACAATATAACATCAAAAATGTAATTAGCTAATATGAAAGTTTAAAAAATTGTAATATGTTTATGTACATTATGAATTAATACCTATTAGCCCTAATGACCATTCTCAGTTTGACGATTCATTCATTAAAGCATGACAACATTTATAAAAGATAAGCACAGTGTGTTGATGACATGTAAAAGAGCCAGTTACTTAAGTAACTATAGTGAAAACAAGTCATGCATAAACAAGAATTCTAACTTCATGATACTTCTTACTAAATTGTAATTTAATATTAATTTGTGACTGCTGCAGGATATTTCTTTCTTGGAACAGTGAGGTATATCTACAATGTTGTTTCCTGTTTGCATGTACTAGCTATCTTCTGGGTGGATCCCCATCAGGTGAAGTTGTGGGTTGGCTTAGCAGTGCACTTTGTGGCAGTTTAACTTGGAAGATCTCACATGTAAAAACCAATCTTGACTTATCTTTAGTTGCAACTGTCTTGAACAGTCACTCCAGTGTCCTTAATCAGCTGACCTTACAAACGTTAGCAATGTGTAAAAAACAAACATATAGCTGTTCATCTATCACCCAGAATACCAGCATTATCTCCTTCATTATCTGATTCAGGGAATTATCCTCTTCCATTTCACTAACTCTCAACTAACTACAAAGTCTCCCTACTTAACTCTTGCTAGGCTAGAAGTAAGGGGGATGTGTTAAAAAAATTCTGAATACAGCGGGAGGGCTCATACAATAATGGTAACGATTTTTTGTTGGTACCAAATTCGACGAACAAAGACGGAGTCCAGCCGACTAAAAATTTCGCGGGATCATATATTTTTTGCGACAGCAGGCTTCACAGCTGTGGTGCCACGCCCCTACTTGTGCCACGCCCCTATTTTGTGCCACGCCTCCACACTGACAACACCTAAAAACCTGATTGTATAGACTGAAGCATTAGCTTCTTTGTCTGTAGATAGAATTTCTATCTAAGGCTCTGTCACATTATCACTTCAACGTGTGAACTTAGTCGGAAGGTAAGGGTTTATTATACTGTGCAGGTGGGGCGAGTAAAACAATATGTATGTAAACAGTAGATAAAGCTACGATAATTACCGCAACACGTTCTCGAGCTATTAGCTATGCTCTCCGAACCTGAGTAAATAGATTTGTTAACGCTGCCACCAGAGCTGTGGCAAGTGCTGCTCCAGAGTAAGTTATATAAGTTTTAAGTTATATAAGATACAACAAGAACAACACGCAGACACCAGATGAGGATTAAGTCAAAATTGGTCCATGCCAAGAACTGAGACAGTGAGTGACTTACAAAGGTTATATAGAAACACACATTTCCAAATATGGAAAAATACATAAAGTTCACACCACACAAAGTCCAATGAAGTTGAGGATGATTCAACATGCACAGGTATTTCATCATCCACTTACAACCACAAATGAATTATAACGCACACACAAAGTGATCTACACAACTTACACTAAAACATTAATTGCATGCATGACACACAAACACACACTGTCTCTTTCTCATCTTCTTCTCTTTCATTCTCCCACAATTGATCAGTTCAAAACTTTCTTGTCATCAATATGAACTATAGAAAACTTGATAATGGTGCTGTATTTTCACTAAATGGTCAGATTGCATATTGCTCAGATAACATTTCTGGTGGTCATTATAATCTTTGAAGAAGAACTTGTCTTGTAAAGTCAAAGCAATCTGTTATTTTCTTGTATCTATAGATTATTACAACTGGACTAATGGATGCTGGAAAGGACAGTGAATATTATATTCCACTAGTGAAACTTAAAGAAAGTATGTTCACAATATTAAATTCGAAATCTACCACAAAGCAGCAAATGTGCTAAAGCTTTCTGGAAGAAAAACTTATTCCCAAGTTTGGAACATAATGATACTATAAGCAGTGTTATTTTGGTTTAGAGATTCCAGACTTTCTTAGGCTTAGTTATTCATACTAAAAAAAATATCTTAAAGGCTTAGTTTTAGTTTTGTTTTCCTGATTCTCCCTGAAGATTTAATTTTTTTTGTTGTATTTCTTCAATATCATGTAGAAGATTTAGTTGTTCTACTATCAATTGACTTAGTTTTGGTTAATTTGTGCAGTCTTCAATAATGAGATTCCTTAAAGAAGGTAGTTCATGTACTTTTCCCAAAAACTTCAAAAATAGAATATTTCTATATAATCTTAAGTACATAAATGAAGTATATTATTTTAGAGAATGTTTACTTGATGGCAATTTATATCTTCATTTTAATAATGACATGATTCAAAGTGATTTGGTTACAATAAAAATTGCTTAGTTTTTGTCATCCATCTGTACTAATAATCTTAGTTTTAAATAGATTTAGTTTTTCTTACAAAAATTAAAATAACTCATAACTAAGAGGTTTGGTTTTACTTTTATTTAACTAAAACAACACTAATTATAAGTACTATAGTCAAGTGATTAGTACATTGATAAGGGTCTTTTTAATTAAGCATTACTTATCTCTTCTTAATACATCACAGCACACTAGTCTCGCCTGCCAGACCCTTTACCATACTGCTTCATGGTCTGGGGACAGACGTAGGGTTTTCAGGTTCTCTACAGGAATGTACGTAGAGCCAATCAGATTGTACCAATCACATGACCAACCTTAAACTATTTTATTTATTGCTAATTGAAATGATTTAGAGGTAGCTCTCCACCGCGCGTCGGTTAGTCAGCCGTGTGGTTCTGCGATATGGAAATATTAGAAGTAGTGGTGAGAAGAGTTGTGGAGGGCATTGGTTACAAAGCTGCGCGTGCAGAACAGCGAAGGGCAATTCTTTCCTTCATGCAGGAAAAAGATATTTTCATTTCCCTCCCAAGGGGAAGTGGGAAAAGTTTTTTTGCTTTTATGCTCTCCCACTGTTTTTGGAAAAACTTAGAAATAATTCAGAACCTAAAAGTGTAGTGGTTGTACTGTTGGAGTTCATAGTCGTATGCAAATCGTGTTCTTCAAGCTCATTTAGCAGCTGAGCAATAACACACTCCGTAAGTAGTAAGTTCACCTCACAACCAGTTCAAGCAAGGTCTTCAAAAGCGGATGTAGATATTCCCGCAGATCAAGCTAAAGCTACCACAGGTGGCAGTTGGGATTAAATAAACATAATTTAACCGCAACATTAGGCGGCAATTAAATTCTTTACCACTCTGGTCACGTGGATTCTTCATTGATTGCATTCCGCCAGAACCGGGAAGTACGGCGAGTGTCCCCAGACCCTCTTTTTTCCCCGAGCAGAGGGAGGGGCATGAGGGTCTTGCCCGCGAGACTAACAGCACACATCTAACATAATAAAATTAAAAACTAATAATAATCACATTTAGCAGTGAATAAAGTCAATTATTGAGCCTCTGAATTATGAATAGAAATAATTTTAATTATGCATTAAAACTGAAACACATGATTCAATTCAAATTCACACTGAAGAGAATGGCCTGAATCAATGGTGTAACTGCTGTCCTCGAACAATTGAGTAGACTAAAAGACTGACCTTGTAACATTAAGCATTGATTGGACTTGGCAAAATAGCTGTGTCAATACTTCAAAAATAAAAACATTTTAAGTGTGACAATGTCATAATGCGTAATAGATATATAAACCTTAACATTGAGATGTTGTCCTTGATATCTGTCCTGATCCCGAAGATGGGGACAGTTATTTAACGATAATCCTGGGAGTTTCCCATATATTCTTTAGTTACCATTTTGAACAATGTTAAAGAACAAAAATTACAGAATATTGTTGTTCTGAGAATACATATGTACAACATTAACAGTTATTGCAGTGAGGGTGATTGCTATAATATGGACTTCAAAAAGTGTACTTTATTCTGTTTCTACTACCTTAAAACAATGAATTGGAGGCATGATATCCAGACAGGTTCATAAAACAAGACGTTATAACACAATGAATAATTCTTCATTTTAGTAGACTTATGACAGGAATGTAATGACTGTTTGCAAAACAAACTTCATATAAATAGATTTTTTCTTAGCTGAAAAAAAGACATGACATAGCACTTAACACCATAATTACCTGTGTATCCCACTAACTATATTTGGTCAAAAACATTCCTCAGTGTTATGCAATTCAAACACATTTTATAAAGTTATTCTTAGTCCATAGGTAATATAAGAGGTTTTAATAATTATTATTGAGGTTGATTTAATTAGTAAAGCTGATGATTTGTTCTCTCATATCCATTGATGTTTTATTTAGGAAAGTGTTTGTTATCCTGATTTTAATGAAGTGGAATTATCAGGTAAGAATGAGGAAGTTGGTTCAGATCAACAATGTTGTATAAAAGGATCCAACTAGAATATTTGTGATTAAATTCTAAAAAATTGAGGCTCCTTCTTTGTACCATTTCTCAGTAAGTATCATAAGCCATTTAATGTTATTCAGTGAATTAACTGGGTTTAATATTATAAGAAAAGAATAATTTCAGCTTTTAGATGTATGGTCTCTCTTTACAGTTTTTTTTTAACAATACAGAATTAAGAACCTCTGAGAAAGGACCAACCACTGAGAATGTGGTTACTATTCGGAGGTTTTACTTTACATATCTACAAATATATAGCCCCATCCACTAGCAAAACAGTCCCCCACCTCTTCCTCAAGCCAAAATTCCTGTATTAAAGCATACAATGTATCTATTCATTTATAGAAATTTCAGGCTTGATTAATTCTTCAGCTACAATGGTTACTGTACATTGGCCATCTGATTGCATTGTAGTTCATGAACACATAATATAAACAGTCATCTCTGGTTTTGTTTGTCTGTTATACGATATGTCCTTTTTTTTGAGGTACTTTATTATACCAGTTTCATGGTGTGCAATAATCCTTGTTTGAGGCTAATGAAGGCCTTAACATTGCATCACATGATCAACGTGTGCGGGGCACTTGTATTTCTGTATGAGTCTCCTCCACTTGGCATACTCACCAAAGTAATCAGAGGAGGCATCAATATTACAACTAGTGCGACTTGAGCCAAACCATTTTTGTGCAGCTTTATTTGGTAAAGTACGCCCTGGGCTTGAACATAAATGGGCATGCCTAACAGAATCTTGCGGAGATCACTTATGTCACCCGTGGTTAACTCGTGGTAGAATTACAGTTCATGCAATTTTGTCCACTCCAGCCACTACAATATCAGACGAGCTCTGTCCATTGCTTCGTTATCACAAACTACAGTCTGTGTTCTCTGAAATTTATAATTAAGTGTTTTGAAGTTCAAGCATTTAATCTTAATTGGGCTCTTTGAAGTGATCCTGCAGTTTGTGAGTTAGCTAATTATCTAGCTAGATTATAAACATGTATTCAGCTTATGTAGAGTTTGTGTTGAATAAAAAAAAACATATGCTTGCAGGATATTGTATAATTTAACTAGATCAGTACCACATGTTCCATCATAACAGATTAATCTCTTTCCATTTATTTTCAAGACGATGCAGTTTACTTAATCATAATGGAATGTGTGCATCACTCGAAATTGTAGCTGAATCATTTTCATTTATATGTCTAATTCTTACAACTTCTTTATCTCTATAATAATTGACACATCTGCAAAGAGGAAGGAGCTTACAATCTATGAGAATCAATCAATCAACATTGCATTACAGATGATATACTTATACCTTACATATAATGTTTAACAAAATTATGTGGAATAACCTGTTGGCAGCTTATATGTTGTAATTGATTATTAAAAAGTAGTAGTCGTAAATGTTTTTATTGCTAGAGAGGATACTGTAGCTATGGTGAAACTATTATAAACATGTTTAGTTAATACTAACAACACCTCTAGCTCTAATGCTCTAATACACCACTGCAAATATCCCAGTGTCCCTATTCATAGCATTGTTGCCTTGTTTCACTATAAACATTAACTCCATGATACATCTCTGTTTCCATGATGACATCCTCCCCTTCCCTTTGCAAATGGAAATACCCAAAGTCATTACAATTACGTACAGCTTTATATTAATATCATTACAATTACACAAAAATTGTCCAATGTATTATTTATAGGACTTGCAAGAGCAGCTGGGTAGTGAGGTTTTAATGGTTGTCCCAACATGCATAATTAAGCGCTTGAGTGAAAAACGGCGTCCTAAGTACCATTCATGCATATAATATATCGAAATCTTGACCCTGAGAGTGTGTCAGTTGATTCTAGCTTGCTTACTGTTGAACGGTACAGTATGTAATATGCTAATTGTGGGCATTTACTGCTTTTTTTCCCTTCCAATCTCTATTGTTATATCAGTGCTATAAACATCATGTACTTTTCCATCACCACTTACTTCATGTTATGTTCTTTAAGTACATGTAGTAAATGAGCTTATCTCTAATTGATGAACAGACACACTTTACCAAACTGCTGTAATGACAAGAGCACTCTTTACCTGATTAGACTACATTAGCGAGCACACCTTACCAAATACTTACAGGTTTCCTTTGCACGTATACAAAATAATGTACCTTAGTCATCTCATTGGATGTACTCCTAAATTAAACTACTAATTGTTTAACAACTTGTGCATTTGAATAGTTCATAAATGTGAAGCTAGATAAAAGCTTTACTTTAAAAGAGTGACTCTCCTTTTTTTATGTTTAGACTCAGGCATGCCTTTCAGTATATTAATTAAAGATCAGGCATAGAATTTGAAAGTGATGGGACATTAATTTTCTTCTTCTGGTAAAGGTGAGCCCAAAGAACGCCCTTTGTTATGACTCAGTTAACGACGTCATTTTCATGTTCCCATGGAACCGTTCCTTCCTTAGAATGTAGCAGTTCAGGGATAGTAAACACACACACACACACACACACACACTCCTTCCTAGATCAGTTTTTTTTGTTTGATGTTATGTCTAATAAATTGCAATTGCATTTTGTAGTTCTGTAACTTTGAATTGATGTTTGTACTCATACATGAATAAGACTTACTTAAAGCATCCACTAATTTTATTGCACATAGATAACAAGTAGTCTCCCCATCCTCCCTCCCTCCCTCCCCCCAACGTGTAAAGGGTGGTGTGTACTGCATGTTTGATAAACAGGGGTCCCCTCTGTTTTTCCAGCTCACCCTGTAGTAAAGCAATACATATGTATTTGGTATATGATTGGAAGTTTTGACTTACATGTATATTGTTAAATTGTGGTTGTGAAGCATGTGATACCAGTCTCACAAGGAGTATGTGTATTACTGTAGTAATTACATACTATAATACTACTACTATACTACGTTTCGTCCATTTTTTTTGTCATCACTGCCACACGCAATATATAACACTAATTTCAGCAATTAAATGGACTTGAGATACTAGCAAACAACACTTAGCGTTACAGACAATTGATTCAGTATGCTGAATTTAGCCTTATACATAAGCACGTATCGTTGGAGTTGGTAAAGTGTTGTCAATTTGTTCCATAACTGTGCAGATGGACCTCGGCGATGTTATATCCAAGCTGAAGTCCGAGATTGATGCCAAGGAAGAACACGAACTCATTTCCTCAGAACGGCCACTGAGAACTCAAGAGAAAATAGCTCGTGAAAAGAAACTAGCAGACAAAGAAGCACTGCAGGAAGAGATTGCCGCGCCTGCTGAGAAGGGAGAAGATATGGAATGCACCCCTTATTCAGGCAGTAATGGTATTAAGAAGCCATCGGCTGGGATGAGTGTCAACACACAGCAGAAGGTTGCTCAGAACATGAAAAATGACGGACATGTAAGTTGTGTGTAGATTTTCCAACTGTCTCCAATTAGTGATTGTGTTATTCCTGCCGATGTCCAAAGCAGCAAGCACTATTGGGGGCCCCGCATGAATTCAATTTACTATAGCAATATGGTACTAGCTCTAAACATGGCATTGTTTCTAATGGCACAGCGTATTTAATCTTTTGTTGTTGTTGTTGTTGTTGTAATTCTTCAGGTATTGCATCCTGCAATAAACTCCGCTCACAATAGCAGGTTGGGACATGGCTTTACAAACTGATTGCTCGGGACTTCTTCATTTCTTATCAGTACACATTATTTGAAATTTTAAAACAGTGGTCTACTGTGTACATTTTTTACTTTTTACTTTTATATTCACTTCACAGTTTTACTGATTATGTAAAGACTAAACGATTAATTTTTAATGCCAATTATATTTAAAATTTAACAGGAGTTTGTAATAGTGTTTCACAAGCTCATAATGTAAAAAGCATTAATTGTGTAATAGTTACAAATTAAATGTGGCATGTGAAGTGTGCACAGTACATAAAGTACAGGATAGTAACAACAACAACAACAATAATAATAACAGCAACATAACAGTTCTTTTAGCTATTTATTTTCCTAATGGTGACACTAATAAAATTGACAACATATTAACAATATATCTAGGTGTGTATGTATATGTATAATGGTAGCAAATTATAATAATTACTGTAGCTACTATGAGTTTAGTTGTTTAGTGCACTGTATGAATTTTGATGATAATTGTGTGTTATCAGAGCTGCTGTGATTGATGACAATTCGAATCAGTCACAAGTAACTACAGACATAAAACATAATCGTGAATTACTAGAGTGATTTGGTACTCATACATCTAATGCCATTTAAAAAAACAATATAGCTACCAATTCTCAATAAAAACAACATTAAAAAGTTCATTATGAATTGAGCAAATGGCTACCAGCTTGTTTAAATATCGGGGCTAGCTCGGTACTGTGACTTTGATGATAACTATCTAGCTTAGTTTTATGAGCTTTAAAAAATTAAGATTCAAAGTCTATCTTAAGAAAAACAAAAAACAACAACAACAACCCAAATTTAAAGTGAAAATAGTATATTATTAGAATAATATATCTAAATAATGTAAAAGTTACACCAAACCAACAGTATGTACTATTTGCCACTATAATTCTATTCAATCTCGAAATAGTTTCTTTTTTTTAACCAAAATAACTACTTTAGTATCCATAGCTATAATAATGCTGGTGTGTCAGTAACAATGACAACAACTGCACTTCAAGATACTCCAAGATGTTACGCTCTACTGTATCAAAGGTTTGTGTGTGCATTCTACACTCCATACTCCAATCCTATGAAAGCCCTTTAATTTAGTTCCTTTTGTTTTTCCCACCTTTGCCAAACATTACTACAGTCAGGTAATAACAATGCTGTACCAACTCTGATTAGCTCATACATTATTCATGAATACACACACCATCAGCCTGTATCCTGTAAAATTGAACACTCGCTGAACTGAGTTGGGAAAGAGTGTTCATATACAGTAGCTAACCATAGTAGATAGCTATAAGAGAGGCAAAGAAGCAGGAGAATGCAAAGGTAAAAAAATAGAAGCAGAAGAGATAATGCTGACTGATGTAATTACTCCAATGAAAATGTGAAAGAAAATGCCCAGGACAGAAATAATGAGGAGCAGGAGAGGTAGACAGAGGAGGAGAAGAGAATCTATGAGTTGAAAAGGATGGCGGAGGAAAAAAAGAGAGCAGGAGAAAACCATGGATAAAATTACCTTATGCTACTGCACCACTAATATGCACAAGTAAGTCAGGCACCACTGTGTGGCTGGGTACTTTCTAGTTATAAACAAATAAAAACAAATGCTCACACTAAAATTGGTCTGAAACTTTTGATAAAATTGAATAGAAAAATGCTGAAATCAAATTAGTTAAACCTTTATATGTGTAATATCCAGCATATTGTTTCATATGATGCTTATTTACCAGTGTGGTTCTTGGCAATGTCTTGAAAAAGGTTCCTCTAATAGGTAACTATTTAAATTATTCCAGGTCACCAAACATATATCACTTCATGACCCTAGCAGCCATCTAAGTAAAAGCTATTGTGTAACTATCCCTTCTCACTTTCTTAACTGTCCAGCGCCGTCGTGATGCAGAGATACCCATTACAGCAGGGAGAGAGATAAACTCGATGTGAAAATACAAGCTTGAGTTTAAGAGGCGTCACCCGGTTAACGCACTCTTCCGTTCAAATGAGATTAACAAAAACCTGGCACTTTTAGCTCACTTTTGCACTAGGTTCAGAGCTTTTTGAGCAGCCCACTGAGAAAATCTAAGGAATTTTCGTATCTATTTCGGCTCAAAAAGCTCCGATTGATCACCGTGTTCAGGAACTTTTTGAACAGCTCGCTGCTAAAATCTAAGGAACTTTCCCGTCGATTTCGGCTCAAAAAGTTCCAATGTTTGTGGGTGTGTCACACGTAAAGTATGTTCATGGCGACCACTTACCTAATGTCAACTACATCCGTTTTTCGTGTTATACTTCATGGATGAGGAATGCTACAATGAATCCTGTTAAAATATACCACCTTCCCAGAAGGAAGGATTCCTTTAGACACAGCGCAGAACAGATTAACAGGCTAGTTAAACTGGCCTTTCAGTAGAACAAGTCAAAGTAACAGGATCTTAAAGTAATCATACAAATTTGATGCATAGCAGTGGTTGAAGAAGAAATATTATGTAATTTGATTGTATTTTCCTTGATATGTTTACAATAATAGATGCATTTTAGCAGCAAACTGGGACATTCACATAGCTATCTAATAATGGTTATGAAGCTACTGAAAGTATGCACGATAAAAAAAAACTGTTTAAAGAAACTGGGATTTCCTGGTAATGTTTGCTATAATGTATATAGTTTCTGACTAAATCACCACTACAGCAAAATCCAAAATGAATACGCAGCTTGTTTATATTCTTTTCTTTGTATTTAAACGTCCGCCCTATTAAAACAAATTCAACAGACCAGTGAGATCAAACATGGCGTGGCCTGCATAGGGACTTACTATTGTTCCAATTTAAAAACTGTCAGAGTAAAGTAAGCAAAGAATGAGGGTTTTATAATATAGAGCAATTTTAATTGTGAAGGAAACCCAGAGCATTTAAGCAATGAGAGGAATTGTTGCTTTATGTCAAGTAAAAGGTAGTTGACTCCTCCAAGAATCTTTTAGTACTACGATGTTGAATATAGACTGGCACAACCAACCCTTTACCTTTTATTATTGGGGCATGCAGAAGGAGAGGGTCTGGGGATGGGGCTGTACCAAGTTACTGTCAGCCACCCATTCAATGTAAAGGGTCAGCTATGCCAGACTATGTTGATTATGTATGTGCAATAAGCAAAGCTTTAGCTAAATCTTGATAGTTTAAGCGGTTAGATTTTTTTGTGACCACGGCTAGTCTTTTTGCCATATGGCGGTTACACTGGTGAAAAGGTTAAATAATACTGCTTTAACTTGCTGATTATGTGTGCTATCTAGTCCAATTTGTCTATATCATCCTCGTTTTAATTAATACCCATTAAAGATAGATCTTCTATTTACTGGACAATAAAAAATTTCAAGTTAAATCTTTGTCTAGCTTAAGTTCCTAGCTACTTATTCAAGGTCAGCTCTATTTTTTTGAGATCCTCAGTAACTTGCTAGTGACGAATTAACTGATTAACGACAGACACAGTAAGTGCTATAGCCCTCTTCACATTATCAGATCAGTTAATTTAGATTTAGAATTGCTTGGCACAGCTTTACACTAAAGCTATAACTTTAATGAGATATTGCCCTTTTTTCTGGCTTTATAAGTGAAATGAAAGTAACTTTCATTATCATAATATTAGATTAATGGAAAGTCAATAGCAAATGATTCATTTTCACTGTGGATCATTTAAAGTTTTTTTCTCTCCCCTTATGCTCTGCTTTGGGTGTTGAATTTTTAACAGAAAAGATATGGACGATAATAGTTCAAACATGCTGATAATATGATCCAAATTTCTTAATTCTTCCAATATCCATTTCCAATACACTAGCTTGTGATACATAAAAGAAAAACACATGATCTGCCCTCACCCCATTCACAAATATAGCTGATTGGGCAAGATCACCAACATAATTTAAGCATATCAATAAGCAGAGAAAAAAATATCAACCATGATTTCTTCAATAACGGTGAACGAAGAGGACAGCTTGAGCCTGAAGTCCCCAGCGCCAGGCGTTGGAAAATTGTGGCCTGAAGAGCCCTTTCCCCCACTCATACACATGTTTTGATGCAAATTAAGTTAATCCATGCGTAAATTGCACAGGTGTACAGCAAAACTTTTATTAACGACCTATCCGAAAGGTGACTGACCTCTCTGGAGAGACCAAGTCATGCGCCCCCAATTGCAACTACAACAAATATCGAGAAACAGCCACGTCTTGTTTCCGACCAGTGATCAATTTCTCAGTCCTATTTTGCTCAAAATAAATACATTCGCCTCTCTACAGCGACCAAAGACCACACCTACTGAATTTTGAGAGATTGTAGTCATGCGTAAGCCAATAAAATGACATACGACACTAATTCTGCAGTATCCAATTTTGGGCTGGAAGTTTGATGCTTCTATTCTAGTGCAGGAAATAATATCCACAGAACAATAAGTGCTACTAGAAAAAAATCACCTGGCTTGCTACCGAAATAAAGACTGGTGTGGCTCGTTGCAAATACTGCTTCAAATAATCCCCTTATTCTGGAAAGTTTTTTTTACAGAAAATTGCATTTCCAGTGGCAGCACATTCTATCAAAGTAGATAAATGTGGAGGAGAAATAGCTTAGTTAGCTACCAGTAGCCACAAGAAGGCAGTTAAGACTTTCGAAATAAAGTATTTCTAGTAAGATGCTTGTCATCAGGACAACATTCTGATATCCACAATAAGACATGCCTAATTAATGAATGAATGTATTTTTATATTCAAGTTTCCCTAACTCTTTATCAACATTTACAAAAGAACCTCTGAGAAAGTACCAACCTCTGAATTGACACCAAGTCGTGTCCCCAATGTGGTCACTATTCGGAGGTTTTACTTTACATATCTACAATATATAGCCCCATCCACTAGCAAAACAGTTCCCACCCCCTTCCTCAAGTCAAAATTCCTGTATTAAAGCCTGCAATGTATTTATTCATAATTATAGAGATTTCAGGCTTGATGAAATCTTCAGCTGCAATGGTTACTGTACATTGGCCATCTGATTGCATTGTAGTTCATGCACACATGTATCAGATATATTGCTATAAACAGTCATCTCTGGTTTTGTTGGTCTGTTATACGATATGTCTTTTTTTGAGGTACTTTATAGACCAGTTTCATGGTGTGCAGTAATCCTTGTTTGAGGCTAATGAAGGCCTTAACATTGCATCACATGATCAACGTGTGCGGGGCACTTGTATTTCTGTATGAGTCTCCTCCACTTGGCATACTCACCATAGTAATCAGAGGAGGCATCAATAGTCCGATTAGGATTAGTGCGACTTGAGCACAACCATTTTTGTGCAGCTTTAATTGGTAAAGTATGCCCTGGGTTTGAACAGATAATTTAAATGGGCATGCCTAACACAATCTTGTGGACAGCATTCATGTCACCCATGGTCATCTCGTGGTAGAATTACAGTTCATGCAATTTTATCCACTCCAGCCACTACAATATCAGACGAGCTCTGTCCATTGCTTCGTTATCACGAACTACAGACTGTGTTCTCTGAAATTTATGATTAAGTACTTTGAAGTTCAAGCATTTATCTCAATTGAGCTCTTTGAAGTGATCCTGCATTTGTGAGTTAGCTAATTATCTAGCTAGATTATAAACATGTATTCAGCTTATGTAGAGTTTGTGTTGAATAAAAAGAAACATGCTTGCAGGATATTGTATAATTTAATTAGATCAGTACCACATGTTGGAGCCTGTTCCATCATAACAGATTTAATGTCAAGTCCTTTCCATTTATTTTCAAGACGATGCAGTAATTTACTTAAATTTACACATCTGCAAAGAGGAAGGGGCTAACAATTTATAAGAATCAATCTATCAACATTGCATTACAGATGATATACTTATACCTTACATATAATGTTTAACAAAATTATGTAGAATAATCTATTGGCAGCTTATGTTGTAATTGATTAAGTCGTAAATGTTTTTAATGCTAGAGAGGATACTGTAGCTAAGGTGAAACTATTATAAACATGTTTCAGTTAATACTAACAACACCTCTAGCTATAATTCTCTATACACCTCTGCAAATTTCCCAGTGTCCCTATTCATAGCATTGTTGCCTTGTTCCACTAAATACATTAACTCCATGAAACATCTTTGTTTCCATGATGACATCCTCCCCTTCCCCCTGCAAATGAAAATACCCAAAAATATTGCAATTATGTACAGCTTTATATCACAAATTACACAAAAATTGTCCAGTGTATTATTTATAGGACTTGCAAGAGTAGCTGGGCAGTGAGATTTTAATGGTAGTCCAAACTTACATAATTAAGCGCTTGTGTGCAAGAGGGTGTCATATTATTATATATCGAAATCTTGACCCTGAATGTGTCACTTGATTCTAGCTTGCTTACTGTTGAACAGTACAGTATGTATGCTAATTGTGGGCATTTTAATGCCCTTTTTTCCCTCCCAATCTCTGTTGTTATATCCGTGCTATAAACATCACGTACTTTTCCATCACCACTTACTTTATGTTGTTCTTTATGTACATGTAGTAAATGACTTTATCTCTAATTGATCAACAGACACATCTTACCAAACTGCTGTAATGACAAGAACACTCTTTACCTAATTAGACTACATTAATAGACACACCTTACCAAATACTTACAGGTTTCCTTTACACAGCAGAAGGTCGCTCAGAACATGACAAATGAGGGACATGTAAGTTGTGTGTAGATTTTCCAACTGTCTCCAATAAGTGATTGTATTATTCCTGCCAATGTCCAAGGCAGCAAGCACTATTGGGGCCCCCGAGAGTTGCATAAATTCAATTTACAATAGCAATATGGGACCAGCTCTAAACATGGCATAGTTTCTAATGGCAAGGCCTATTTCATCTTTTGTTGTTGTTGTTGTTGTTGTTGTTGCTGTTGTTGTTGTAATTCTTCAGGTATTGCATCCTGCAATACACTCCGCTCACAATAGCAGGTTGAGACATGGCTTTACAAACTGATTGCTCGGGACTTCTTCATTTCTTATCAGTGCACATTATTTTTATTTCATATATTTAGCACATAAATTTGAAAACAGTGGTCTATGGTGTCCATTTTTTACTTTTATATCCACTTCACAGTTTTACTAATTATGTAAAGACTTAATGATTAATTTTTATTGCCAATTATATACTATATATAAAAAATAACAAGAGTTTGTAATAAGTATTTCATGAGCTCATAATGTAAAAGCATTAATTGTGTAGTAGCTAATTAGCAAATTAAATGTGGCATGTGAAGTGTGTACAGTGGAACCTTTCTACAAAGGGACTCTGAAGAACAACTTGACTCTTAACAACAGCCAGCTTAAATGGAACACAGTGTACTACAATAAAAAATAAACTCTGAAAGCAGCCAAACTCTCTACAAGGGTCAAAAGACTTGACCCCAAGCATGGCCTTTGTAGAGAGGTTCCACTGTATACAGTACATAAAGTACAGGACAAAAATAATAATAACAACAACAATAATAATAACAGCAACAGCAATAATAATAACAGCAACAGCAATATAATATATAAGTTCTTATTTACTATTTATTTTCCTAATGGTGACAGTAATAAAATTGACAATAATACAAATTAACGATATAGGTATGTATGTACATGTGTAAAATGATAGCACATTATAACAATACTGAACTATGAGTGTACATTAGTGAACTGTATGAATTGTGAGATAATTATTGTGTCTTTTATCACAGCTGCTTTGAGTGATGGCAATTTGAATCAGTCGCAGGTAGCTACAAACATAACATAATCATGAATTACTAGAGTGATTTTGTACTCATCTAATTAATGTCATTTAAAAACAAAAATATACCAATTCTCAATAAAACAACATTGAAAGTCTATAATGAATTGAGAAAGTTTGCAAATAGCTACCTGTCGGTAGCTATGACATTGGTGACCATTTAGCTTAGTTTTATGAGGTTAAAAATTTAAGATTCAAAGTTTATCTTAAAAAAACAACAACAAACCAAAGTGAAAATAGTATATTATTGATAGAAAAAATATATCTAAAAATATAAAACTTAAACTAAACCAACAGAATGTACTATATGCCACTATAATGCTATTCTATTTCGAAAAAGTTTCTTTTTTAAACCAAAATAATTACTTCAGTATCTTTAGCTATAATAATACACTTGTGTGGTCAGTAGCATTATTCAGGAGTAATATATGAGCTAACCAGAGTTGGTAAAGCATCGTCAATACCTGATGTTAACAATGCTTAAGGAGGGAAAAACAAGGGAACAAAATTAAAGGCTTTCACAGGATTCGAACCAGCAATTATGGAGTGTAGAATGCACACATAAACCTGTAATACAACAGAGCCTAACAGCTTGGAGTATCTTGAAGTGCCTTATTAACCCAATTTATCCTACAAAATTGTACTCGTTTAACTGAGTTGGGAAAAAGTGTTCATCTATAGCTACAGTAGCTAAACATAATAGGTAGCTATAAGAGAGACAAAGAAGCTCGAGAATGCAAGGGTCACTAAAAATAGAAGCAGAAGGGATAAAGCTGACTGATGTAATTACTCCAATGAATTGTGTGAAAGAAAATACACAGAAAGGACAGATACTGGGGAGCAGGAGGGGTAGACGGAGGAGGAGAAGGGAATCCATGACTTGAAAAGGATGGCTGAGGAAAAAAAAAGAGCAGGAGAAAATCATGGATAAAACTAACTTAAAACTGTACTACTAATGTAGAGCTCTTTCCTGCCAATGCAAAATAGACTTGCTTGTCTAAGAGAGATGTTTCCTGAGTGTCAATTTCAGGTCAATGGCTAGCAAATGTTAATCTCTGACAACTTCAAAGATACTTTATATAACTACATATAGCTATATACCTTAAGGTAACGTTTATTGACGGATACTAATTTTGGCGATTTTCTGATATGGCGCATTTGACGGATATTAATTTTGGCGGTTATGGTCTGTAATAATGCATAGAATTTTTCACACGCTTCAAAATAACTTACAAGGAGCCAATTGATGGCAGATTCGAAGATGCCACTGCCGCTATTTTGAAAGATATCTACGATAGCGAAGAAGAAGACGATGAAGACGACGAAGCCATTGAAGTTAATGCCAATGAAGAAGAAGACGATGAAGACGACGAAGCCATTGAAGTTAATGCCAATGAAGAAGAAGACGATAGTAGCGAAATATATGTTGTTACCTAGTTAGCTTGTATTATATCATATATGTTTAAATTGTTCCGACAATTGCACTACAGAAACTCACTTGCAGCCTATCGAGCAAATTAGGTAAACGATCGTCAATATAGCCTCATCCATTAATTGTTAGCGGGTTTCAATATTAGCGAAAAATGGCAAATCGCTAATATTCGCTAAAATGAGTACCCGTTAATAAATGTTACCTTAAGGTAGTTATTCGCAATAGTCAAACAACATAGACAAAACTAGAATCAAGAACTGAGTGAACTACAAAAAGTGAGAGAAAAGACTGACTGACAAAACAGGTTTGACTAGTTATAGCTAACCACACAGGTATGCTGATTAATACATTGTTTAGATGATGGTTAGATAACCACTACATGTTGTACAAATCATGGAGACATGAACAACTAATTTACTTAAGTTAGTAGCTAGGTCAGGTGCCACTGTGTGGCGGGGTACTTGCTAGTTACAAATAAATAAAAAAAATACTCACACGAAAATTGGTCTGAAACTTTGATAAAATTGAAAAATGCTGAAATTAAATTAGTTAAACATTTATATATATAATATCTAGCATAATATTCCATATGATGCTTATTTAATAGTGTGGTTCTTGGCAATGTCTTGAAAAAGGTTCCTCTTACCAAGCCATGACACTACTTCAGCTATTCTTCTCCAGCTGGGCTTTCCATTATTCTGATAGTCATAATCCAGATGCAGCCACGAAGCAAGGGCATTTTGCAGACATTGCGAAGAACTAGTTGGAGAGTCTTTCCTGATGGCTTCTGTGGCATCGTAGTCTAAACCCAACTGTAGAGCAAATTCCTGCCAGATTGGAGACAGTGGAAGTTTTAACTTCCTATAAATAGACCCCAAACTATAGATGTCTATAAACAAAAAAAAATTAGACAACTATAAGGATTGGATATTATCTGTTCATACTCACAGGCAATTGAGTATTTAAAGTATGCAGTAAGAGATTGTATTTAGTGCTTAAAATTAAAATTTTTTTTGCTGAAATGACTGTATACTTCATTTTACAAGCAATAGACTGCAGTGTAGAGTGTCTGCTAATACTAATAAATATTTTAATCAATATTAAACATTAACTAACTAGTAATGTGCTGGCGAGCGAGCCAGTGCACAAATGAAACAATTCTATCAGTCCATTTCTAAAAGTATAGCTAAGTATGTAGCCGTTATATTATACTTTAACTAACATATGTGACTGGTTTTGGGAAAATCGGCCTAAACGCGGCATCTAAAGTTTTCTAATTTATTCTACCAGTAGGCTGCAAGGGGCCTTGGGATGACTTCCTCCTAATTTGAAAGCTGTAGCACAAGCCGTCTTCGCCCTACGCACTACAACACTTCAGTAGTTTTGCTAAGCTTATTATTGCTGATTTCGAAAAAACGCCGGGTAAAGGCGTTGCTAAGGTCAGGGGGCGTGCCTTGCGTCCGTATACTATTACTGCGTGTCTCCGGGACACTATGGAATAAATTGGTTACATACAGGCGGATTGAAAGAAGTCTAAAAGGCTTAATGCAGGGCTCCTTAAGAAACTATGATGACGAGAATTGCGTGAGTACGTGAATTATGTAGAATAGCAAGTGAATTAGTTAGCTACAGTTTTTTCCCGGCTGTTAGTGAAAAGCCCGCCAATAATTTCTTAGCAACTCTCCGTACACGAGTCCAACCGGCTAGTGTTTCTAGCCTCCTAGTGTGAGTTCTAGAGCACGCCAGAGCTTACAACAGCGTCATAAGCTAGACCTAACTGGTGTCTATCCATTTCTGCCATAAAAAATTTTTCGAAAAAAATCGGCCCATAAGGCTTTACCCGGTGATACTGAAAAAAATTGTTTGCCGCGTTTAGGCCGATTTTCCCAAAACCGGTCACATATACAGAACCACTTTCTTATATACCTCAATTTTCCAAGAACTGGTATTTTCTATAGTATCTAATATATGTCATTCTGACTATATGAATTATACCAGTATCTTCTGACAACAAGCACTCATTGCTACTAAAATTGACCGAGTTTTTAAAATTATGTCTAGTAAAGGGTTTCGATACCATAGTTACCATTTGCCATAACATTTTGAGACTTGAAAAAAAAGAAGAAGAAGTTCTAAAGAATTACTGCACAGTGTTGAGTATAACAGTTAGTTTTTAAAGACCTAAGTGCATCTTGTGGCATTCAGAAACAACCTAATACGAAGGAGCAAACAATTAAATTTCCTTGAATGATAAGGATCGATAAACGGAAAGATTCTGTGTAGCAGAGATATGGGAAGGGGTAGACCACAAAGCAAACACAAAAATGCTAGGGTCAAAGTACAAAATGACATACGTAAACCGACACATATATTTACACAAACAAATATCACCAATTTTCAATTGTGTTACCCCTGAGAGTGTCTCGCTCGCTTCGCTTGCTCGCCAATTAAAAGTTGCAGTTAAAAATTCAATACATTCAAATTCTGTCTATTAGTAAAATATAATGTCTTACGATTTATAATTTTTACTTACCTAATACTTTTGAATCAATTATGCTTAACATAATCTTCTCATTCTGTGGCTCAAGATGAACCTCTTGATAACCTACAAATAAAATGTCAAGATATAATGAAGTATCATATCAGCTATTGGAAGTTTTATTATATCATTGTTTCTACTGTTCCTGGTAAGTTTTAGATTTTTCATTAAATCAATACTAGAAAATGCATTTAATCTGGCTGTTTTGAATTATTTTATGACTGAAGGCTACTGTATAGAGTGTTGCTACTGTTAATAAAATATTTTCACAGTAACAACTTTCTGATTGAAACACGATTATTATTTACTTACGATCCGGATACAATGTATTTGTGGGTTTCGCAGGAGGTTTGGTCAATACTTCACATTTTTTTGAGAATTTTCCTGAAAAATGGTACAGAAACAAACATCCACAAAATGACACCATTTTGTTCTTGCACAAGACCCTTGACTGAGTAATAGTGTACACAAACTAAGACTTGAATAATAAAGAAAAAAAAATTAGTTAAATTAAGATCAGAAAATACATAATTGCAACTAAACAAGACAATTTGGTCAGATGACAATTTCTAAACAATTTAGAAGTTTTAACAATTTTAGATAGCATCCTAAAATATCTTAAAATTTCAGTATGTAACAGCTAGGCTCATAATATCATCTTAATAAAGCAAAATAGATTGTATTAATATTATAGTTGTACTAGAGAAATAAAGAAGCCGCAAAGCAGAAATTTCATACTTTCTTTCTCATCCTTCTTTTACCCATTAGATATATTCTCTCTTCTTTCACAGGCTCTTTTTTAAACAATACAGAATTAAAAATATTTGGTCACCACTGGCATTCGAACCCAGTACCACTAGCTTAACACACAAGCGCTTGCTCTACCACTGTATAAATACAGAATTGGAGTGTTTGTGTGACGGCTGGTTGTCATGGCTCAGTGGTAGAGCGCTTGTGCGTTAAGCAAGTGGTCCTGGGTTCGATTCTCGGTGGCAACCAAATATTTTTAATTGTGTATTGTTAAAAAAATCCTGTGAAAAGTATAGGCCATAATAAGGTTGACTCTTGGTGTTAATTCTACCTACTAATTGCATGTTTCTGAGGGCGGTTTGACACCCAAATACTCCCCACAACTCTAACTGTGATTCGTAAACATCTTGAAGGCTTAGTTTTAGTTTTGTTTTCCTAATTCTCCCTGAAGATTAAGTTATATAGTATTTTAGTCCTTTCAACAGTGGCAAGTAATGTTATAGGAATTATCAAAGCAAAAAATGAAGCAGCAATTAAGTACTAATGGTAGCATTTTGTGTAATCAAATAATCAAATGTATCTGGCTAATTGATTCATACCACTTCTTTGCTGCTATCAATTAATATAATTGTGCTCAAGTAGACATGCTGGTATTTCCAGACTATCTTTGTAATTAAGGTCAGTTGTTTGTTGTTGTTGTTTTTTATTATTAGTCTTATTATTATAATTATATTTTACCAGCGAATAATTGAGGGGGCAAGTCTAACTAAGCCACTGACTACTTAGCCTGGCTAAGATAAGTACTGACAACTTAACGACCGATACCCAGGGATCAGCGCTCCGCCCGCAGAACATAGTACCACTAAGTATATTCTCCCATACTCAGATGCTGCCTGCCGCATTATCCTCAGAAAAATTATTTAAATGATTGTTATAATTATAGTAAGTATGGACTAGTGGTGTACATTGTTTTATTGATATATTAAAACTCAAAGTGATCTTCTAGTTTTCCTATATGTGGTCGTCATCATTTTTGTTGTAAATGTTAACTAAGCCACAATAATTACTTATGTTATCTGCATAGCCAACCATTCCTGGATTTTTAGATGTGGATGTTTTGTTAGAGAATGTATGAAATTGTATTTTTGTTCTGCCTACTAAAAACCTAACTTTGCTTTATGCAAACATTTACGATATGTCTTTCAATTTTGATTCCATGTTCTTGCAGATTATGCAGAAACTTGAGTTTGATCCTAATTGTTGTCACACAAACCAGCTCAGCAGACGAAATAGACGGTCACATTTTTATGTCATTCATAAACAAAAAAAGTCAAATTCATCTTCAATGCTCAATTTTTTGTGTTAAATAAAATTATAGTTTTTAAAAAGATATTCAATAGCTAGTTTTATACTGGCTATCATGCTGTTATACACATGATTTCTTGCTTACAAACAATATAACATCAAAAATGTAATTAGCTAATATGAAAGTTTAAAAAATTGTAATATGTTTATGTACATTATGAATTAATACCTATTAGCCCTAATGACCATTCTCAGTTTGACGATTCATTCATTAAAGCATGACAACATTTATAAAAGATAAGCACAGTGTGTTGATGACATGTAAAAGAGCCAGTTACTTAAGTAACTATAGTGAAAACAAGTCATGCATAAACAAGAATTCTAACTTCATGATACTTCTTACTAAATTGTAATTTAATATTAATTTGTGACTGCTGCAGGATATTTCTTTCTTGGAACAGTGAGGTATATCTACAATGTTGTTTCCTGTTTGCATGTACTAGCTATCTTCTGGGTGGATCCCCATCAGGTGAAGTTGTGGGTTGGCTTAGCAGTGCACTTTGTGGCAGTTTAACTTGGAAGATCTCACATGTAAAAACCAATCTTGACTTATCTTTAGTTGCAACTGTCTTGAACAGTCACTCCAGTGTCCTTAATCAGCTGACCTTACAAACGTTAGCAATGTGTAAAAAACAAACATATAGCTGTTCATCTATCACCCAGAATACCAGCATTATCTCCTTCATTATCTGATTCAGGGAATTATCCTCTTCCATTTCACTAACTCTCAACTAACTACAAAGTCTCCCTACTTAACTCTTGCTAGGCTAGAAGTAAGGGGGATGTGTTAAAAAAATTCTGAATACAGCGGGAGGGCTCATACAATAATGGTAACGATTTTTTGTTGGTACCAAATTCGACGAACAAAGACGGAGTCCAGCCGACTAAAAATTTCGCGGGATCATATATTTTTTGCGACAGCAGGCTTCACAGCTGTGGTGCCACGCCCCTACTTGTGCCACGCCCCTATTTTGTGCCACGCCTCCACACTGACAACACCTAAAAACCTGATTGTATAGACTGAAGCATTAGCTTCTTTGTCTGTAGATAGAATTTCTATCTAAGGCTCTGTCACATTATCACTTCAACGTGTGAACTTAGTCGGAAGGTAAGGGTTTATTATACTGTGCAGGTGGGGCGAGTAAAACAATATGTATGTAAACAGTAGATAAAGCTACGATAATTACCGCAACACGTTCTCGAGCTATTAGCTATGCTCTCCGAACCTGAGTAAATAGATTTGTTAACGCTGCCACCAGAGCTGTGGCAAGTGCTGCTCCAGAGTAAGTTATATAAGTTTTAAGTTATATAAGATACAACAAGAACAACACGCAGACACCAGATGAGGATTAAGTCAAAATTGGTCCATGCCAAGAACTGAGACAGTGAGTGACTTACAAAGGTTATATAGAAACACACATTTCCAAATATGGAAAAATACATAAAGTTCACACCACACAAAGTCCAATGAAGTTGAGGATGATTCAACATGCACAGGTATTTCATCATCCACTTACAACCACAAATGAATTATAACGCACACACAAAGTGATCTACACAACTTACACTAAAACATTAATTGCATGCATGACACACAAACACACACTGTCTCTTTCTCATCTTCTTCTCTTTCATTCTCCCACAATTGATCAGTTCAAAACTTTCTTGTCATCAATATGAACTATAGAAAACTTGATAATGGTGCTGTATTTTCACTAAATGGTCAGATTGCATATTGCTCAGATAACATTTCTGGTGGTCATTATAATCTTTGAAGAAGAACTTGTCTTGTAAAGTCAAAGCAATCTGTTATTTTCTTGTATCTATAGATTATTACAACTGGACTAATGGATGCTGGAAAGGACAGTGAATATTATATTCCACTAGTGAAACTTAAAGAAAGTATGTTCACAATATTAAATTCGAAATCTACCACAAAGCAGCAAATGTGCTAAAGCTTTCTGGAAGAAAAACTTATTCCCAAGTTTGGAACATAATGATACTATAAGCAGTGTTATTTTGGTTTAGAGATTCCAGACTTTCTTAGGCTTAGTTATTCATACTAAAAAAAATATCTTAAAGGCTTAGTTTTAGTTTTGTTTTCCTGATTCTCCCTGAAGATTTAATTTTTTTTGTTGTATTTCTTCAATATCATGTAGAAGATTTAGTTGTTCTACTATCAATTGACTTAGTTTTGGTTAATTTGTGCAGTCTTCAATAATGAGATTCCTTAAAGAAGGTAGTTCATGTACTTTTCCCAAAAACTTCAAAAATAGAATATTTCTATATAATCTTAAGTACATAAATGAAGTATATTATTTTAGAGAATGTTTACTTGATGGCAATTTATATCTTCATTTTAATAATGACATGATTCAAAGTGATTTGGTTACAATAAAAATTGCTTAGTTTTTGTCATCCATCTGTACTAATAATCTTAGTTTTAAATAGATTTAGTTTTTCTTACAAAAATTAAAATAACTCATAACTAAGAGGTTTGGTTTTACTTTTATTTAACTAAAACAACACTAATTATAAGTACTATAGTCAAGTGATTAGTACATTGATAAGGGTCTTTTTAATTAAGCATTACTTATCTCTTCTTAATACATCACAGCACACTAGTCTCGCCTGCCAGACCCTTTACCATACTGCTTCATGGTCTGGGGACAGACGTAGGGTTTTCAGGTTCTCTACAGGAATGTACGTAGAGCCAATCAGATTGTACCAATCACATGACCAACCTTAAACTATTTTATTTATTGCTAATTGAAATGATTTAGAGGTAGCTCTCCACCGCGCGTCGGTTAGTCAGCCGTGTGGTTCTGCGATATGGAAATATTAGAAGTAGTGGTGAGAAGAGTTGTGGAGGGCATTGGTTACAAAGCTGCGCGTGCAGAACAGCGAAGGGCAATTCTTTCCTTCATGCAGGAAAAAGATATTTTCATTTCCCTCCCAAGGGGAAGTGGGAAAAGTTTTTTTGCTTTTATGCTCTCCCACTGTTTTTGGAAAAACTTAGAAATAATTCAGAACCTAAAAGTGTAGTGGTTGTACTGTTGGAGTTCATAGTCGTATGCAAATCGTGTTCTTCAAGCTCATTTAGCAGCTGAGCAATAACACACTCCGTAAGTAGTAAGTTCACCTCACAACCAGTTCAAGCAAGGTCTTCAAAAGCGGATGTAGATATTCCCGCAGATCAAGCTAAAGCTACCACAGGTGGCAGTTGGGATTAAATAAACATAATTTAACCGCAACATTAGGCGGCAATTAAATTCTTTACCACTCTGGTCACGTGGATTCTTCATTGATTGCATTCCGCCAGAACCGGGAAGTACGGCGAGTGTCCCCAGACCCTCTTTTTTCCCCGAGCAGAGGGAGGGGCATGAGGGTCTTGCCCGCGAGACTAACAGCACACATCTAACATAATAAAATTAAAAACTAATAATAATCACATTTAGCAGTGAATAAAGTCAATTATTGAGCCTCTGAATTATGAATAGAAATAATTTTAATTATGCATTAAAACTGAAACACATGATTCAATTCAAATTCACACTGAAGAGAATGGCCTGAATCAATGGTGTAACTGCTGTCCTCGAACAATTGAGTAGACTAAAAGACTGACCTTGTAACATTAAGCATTGATTGGACTTGGCAAAATAGCTGTGTCAATACTTCAAAAATAAAAACATTTTAAGTGTGACAATGTCATAATGCGTAATAGATATATAAACCTTAACATTGAGATGTTGTCCTTGATATCTGTCCTGATCCCGAAGATGGGGACAGTTATTTAACGATAATCCTGGGAGTTTCCCATATATTCTTTAGTTACCATTTTGAACAATGTTAAAGAACAAAAATTACAGAATATTGTTGTTCTGAGAATACATATGTACAACATTAACAGTTATTGCAGTGAGGGTGATTGCTATAATATGGACTTCAAAAAGTGTACTTTATTCTGTTTCTACTACCTTAAAACAATGAATTGGAGGCATGATATCCAGACAGGTTCATAAAACAAGACGTTATAACACAATGAATAATTCTTCATTTTAGTAGACTTATGACAGGAATGTAATGACTGTTTGCAAAACAAACTTCATATAAATAGATTTTTTCTTAGCTGAAAAAAAGACATGACATAGCACTTAACACCATAATTACCTGTGTATCCCACTAACTATATTTGGTCAAAAACATTCCTCAGTGTTATGCAATTCAAACACATTTTATAAAGTTATTCTTAGTCCATAGGTAATATAAGAGGTTTTAATAATTATTATTGAGGTTGATTTAATTAGTAAAGCTGATGATTTGTTCTCTCATATCCATTGATGTTTTATTTAGGAAAGTGTTTGTTATCCTGATTTTAATGAAGTGGAATTATCAGGTAAGAATGAGGAAGTTGGTTCAGATCAACAATGTTGTATAAAAGGATCCAACTAGAATATTTGTGATTAAATTCTAAAAAATTGAGGCTCCTTCTTTGTACCATTTCTCAGTAAGTATCATAAGCCATTTAATGTTATTCAGTGAATTAACTGGGTTTAATATTATAAGAAAAGAATAATTTCAGCTTTTAGATGTATGGTCTCTCTTTACAGTTTTTTTTTAACAATACAGAATTAAGAACCTCTGAGAAAGGACCAACCACTGAGAATGTGGTTACTATTCGGAGGTTTTACTTTACATATCTACAAATATATAGCCCCATCCACTAGCAAAACAGTCCCCCACCTCTTCCTCAAGCCAAAATTCCTGTATTAAAGCATACAATGTATCTATTCATTTATAGAAATTTCAGGCTTGATTAATTCTTCAGCTACAATGGTTACTGTACATTGGCCATCTGATTGCATTGTAGTTCATGAACACATAATATAAACAGTCATCTCTGGTTTTGTTTGTCTGTTATACGATATGTCCTTTTTTTTGAGGTACTTTATTATACCAGTTTCATGGTGTGCAATAATCCTTGTTTGAGGCTAATGAAGGCCTTAACATTGCATCACATGATCAACGTGTGCGGGGCACTTGTATTTCTGTATGAGTCTCCTCCACTTGGCATACTCACCAAAGTAATCAGAGGAGGCATCAATATTACAACTAGTGCGACTTGAGCCAAACCATTTTTGTGCAGCTTTATTTGGTAAAGTACGCCCTGGGCTTGAACATAAATGGGCATGCCTAACAGAATCTTGCGGAGATCACTTATGTCACCCGTGGTTAACTCGTGGTAGAATTACAGTTCATGCAATTTTGTCCACTCCAGCCACTACAATATCAGACGAGCTCTGTCCATTGCTTCGTTATCACAAACTACAGTCTGTGTTCTCTGAAATTTATAATTAAGTGTTTTGAAGTTCAAGCATTTAATCTTAATTGGGCTCTTTGAAGTGATCCTGCAGTTTGTGAGTTAGCTAATTATCTAGCTAGATTATAAACATGTATTCAGCTTATGTAGAGTTTGTGTTGAATAAAAAAAAACATATGCTTGCAGGATATTGTATAATTTAACTAGATCAGTACCACATGTTCCATCATAACAGATTAATCTCTTTCCATTTATTTTCAAGACGATGCAGTTTACTTAATCATAATGGAATGTGTGCATCACTCGAAATTGTAGCTGAATCATTTTCATTTATATGTCTAATTCTTACAACTTCTTTATCTCTATAATAATTGACACATCTGCAAAGAGGAAGGAGCTTACAATCTATGAGAATCAATCAATCAACATTGCATTACAGATGATATACTTATACCTTACATATAATGTTTAACAAAATTATGTGGAATAACCTGTTGGCAGCTTATATGTTGTAATTGATTATTAAAAAGTAGTAGTCGTAAATGTTTTTATTGCTAGAGAGGATACTGTAGCTATGGTGAAACTATTATAAACATGTTTAGTTAATACTAACAACACCTCTAGCTATAATGCTCTAATACACCACTGCAAATATCCCAGTGTCCCTATTCATAGCATTGTTGCCTTGTTTCACTATAAACATTAACTCCATGATACATCTCTGTTTCCATGATGACATCCTCCCCTTCCCTTTGCAAATGGAAATACCCAAAGTCATTACAATTACGTACAGCTTTATATTAATATCATTACAATTACACAAAAATTGTCCAATGTATTATTTATAGGACTTGCAAGAGCAGCTGGGTAGTGAGGTTTTAATGGTTGTCCCAACATGCATAATTAAGCGCTTGAGTGAAAAACGGCGTCCTAAGTACCATTCATGCATATAATATATCGAAATCTTGACCCTGAGAGTGTGTCAGTTGATTCTAGCTTGCTTACTGTTGAACGGTACAGTATGTAATATGCTAATTGTGGGCATTTACTGCTTTTTTTCCCTTCCAATCTCTATTGTTATATCAGTGCTATAAACATCATGTACTTTTCCATCACCACTTACTTCATGTTATGTTCTTTAAGTACATGTAGTAAATGAGCTTATCTCTAATTGATGAACAGACACACTTTACCAAACTGCTGTAATGACAAGAGCACTCTTTACCTGATTAGACTACATTAGCGAGCACACCTTACCAAATACTTACAGGTTTCCTTTGCACGTATACAAAATAATGTACCTTAGTCATCTCATTGGATGTACTCCTAAATTAAACTACTAATTGTTTAACAACTTGTGCATTTGAATAGTTCATAAATGTGAAGCTAGATAAAAGCTTTACTTTAAAAGAGTGACTCTCCTTTTTTTATGTTTAGACTCAGGCATGCCTTTCAGTATATTAATTAAAGATCAGGCATAGAATTTGAAAGTGATGGGACATTAATTTTCTTCTTCTGGTAAAGGTGAGCCCAAAGAACGCCCTTTGTTATGACTCAGTTAACGACGTCATTTTCATGTTCCCATGGAACCGTTCCTTCCTTAGAATGTAGCAGTTCAGGGATAGTAAACACACACACACACACACACACACACTCCTTCCTAGATCAGTTTTTTTTGTTTGATGTTATGTCTAATAAATTGCAATTGCATTTTGTAGTTCTGTAACTTTGAATTGATGTTTGTACTCATACATGAATAAGACTTACTTAAAGCATCCACTAATTTTATTGCACATAGATAACAAGTAGTCTCCCCATCCTCCCTCCCTCCCTCCCCCCAACGTGTAAAGGGTGGTGTGTACTGCATGTTTGATAAACAGGGGTCCCCTCTGTTTTTCCAGCTCACCCTGTAGTAAAGCAATACATATGTATTTGGTATATGATTGGAAGTTTTGACTTACATGTATATTGTTAAATTGTGGTTGTGAAGCATGTGATACCAGTCTCACAAGGAGTATGTGTATTACTGTAGTAATTACATACTATAATACTACTACTATACTACGTTTCGTCCATTTTTTTTGTCATCACTGCCACACGCAATATATAACACTAATTTCAGCAATTAAATGGACTTGAGATACTAGCAAACAACACTTAGCGTTACAGACAATTGATTCAGTATGCTGAATTTAGCCTTATACATAAGCACGTATCGTTGGAGTTGGTAAAGTGTTGTCAATTTGTTCCATAACTGTGCAGATGGACCTCGGCGATGTTATATCCAAGCTGAAGTCCGAGATTGATGCCAAGGAAGAACACGAACTCATTTCCTCAGAACGGCCACTGAGAACTCAAGAGAAAATAGCTCGTGAAAAGAAACTAGCAGACAAAGAAGCACTGCAGGAAGAGATTGCCGCGCCTGCTGAGAAGGGAGAAGATATGGAATGCACCCCTTATTCAGGCAGTAATGGTATTAAGAAGCCATCGGCTGGGATGAGTGTCAACACACAGCAGAAGGTTGCTCAGAACATGAAAAATGACGGACATGTAAGTTGTGTGTAGATTTTCCAACTGTCTCCAATTAGTGATTGTGTTATTCCTGCCGATGTCCAAAGCAGCAAGCACTATTGGGGGCCCCGCATGAATTCAATTTACTATAGCAATATGGTACTAGCTCTAAACATGGCATTGTTTCTAATGGCACAGCGTATTTAATCTTTTGTTGTTGTTGTTGTTGTTGTAATTCTTCAGGTATTGCATCCTGCAATAAACTCCGCTCACAATAGCAGGTTGGGACATGGCTTTACAAACTGATTGCTCGGGACTTCTTCATTTCTTATCAGTACACATTATTTGAAATTTTAAAACAGTGGTCTACTGTGTACATTTTTTACTTTTTACTTTTATATTCACTTCACAGTTTTACTGATTATGTAAAGACTAAACGATTAATTTTTAATGCCAATTATATTTAAAATTTAACAGGAGTTTGTAATAGTGTTTCACAAGCTCATAATGTAAAAAGCATTAATTGTGTAATAGTTACAAATTAAATGTGGCATGTGAAGTGTGCACAGTACATAAAGTACAGGATAGTAACAACAACAACAACAATAATAATAACAGCAACATAACAGTTCTTTTAGCTATTTATTTTCCTAATGGTGACACTAATAAAATTGACAACATATTAACAATATATCTAGGTGTGTATGTATATGTATAATGGTAGCAAATTATAATAATTACTGTAGCTACTATGAGTTTAGTTGTTTAGTGCACTGTATGAATTTTGATGATAATTGTGTGTTATCAGAGCTGCTGTGATTGATGACAATTCGAATCAGTCACAAGTAACTACAGACATAAAACATAATCGTGAATTACTAGAGTGATTTGGTACTCATACATCTAATGCCATTTAAAAAAACAATATAGCTACCAATTCTCAATAAAAACAACATTAAAAAGTTCATTATGAATTGAGCAAATGGCTACCAGCTTGTTTAAATATCGGGGCTAGCTCGGTACTGTGACTTTGATGATAACTATCTAGCTTAGTTTTATGAGCTTTAAAAAATTAAGATTCAAAGTCTATCTTAAGAAAAACAAAAAACAACAACAACAACCCAAATTTAAAGTGAAAATAGTATATTATTAGAATAATATATCTAAATAATGTAAAAGTTACACCAAACCAACAGTATGTACTATTTGCCACTATAATTCTATTCAATCTCGAAATAGTTTCTTTTTTTTAACCAAAATAACTACTTTAGTATCCATAGCTATAATAATGCTGGTGTGTCAGTAACAATGACAACAACTGCACTTCAAGATACTCCAAGATGTTACGCTCTACTGTATCAAAGGTTTGTGTGTGCATTCTACACTCCATACTCCAATCCTATGAAAGCCCTTTAATTTAGTTCCTTTTGTTTTTCCCACCTTTGCCAAACATTACTACAGTCAGGTAATAACAATGCTGTACCAACTCTGATTAGCTCATACATTATTCATGAATACACACACCATCAGCCTGTATCCTGTAAAATTGAACACTCGCTGAACTGAGTTGGGAAAGAGTGTTCATATACAGTAGCTAACCATAGTAGATAGCTATAAGAGAGGCAAAGAAGCAGGAGAATGCAAAGGTAAAAAAATAGAAGCAGAAGAGATAATGCTGACTGATGTAATTACTCCAATGAAAATGTGAAAGAAAATGCCCAGGACAGAAATAATGAGGAGCAGGAGAGGTAGACAGAGGAGGAGAAGAGAATCTATGAGTTGAAAAGGATGGCGGAGGAAAAAAAGAGAGCAGGAGAAAACCATGGATAAAATTACCTTATGCTACTGCACCACTAATATGCACAAGTAAGTCAGGCACCACTGTGTGGCTGGGTACTTTCTAGTTATAAACAAATAAAAACAAATGCTCACACTAAAATTGGTCTGAAACTTTTGATAAAATTGAATAGAAAAATGCTGAAATCAAATTAGTTAAACCTTTATATGTGTAATATCCAGCATATTGTTTCATATGATGCTTATTTACCAGTGTGGTTCTTGGCAATGTCTTGAAAAAGGTTCCTCTTACCAAGCCATGATACTACTTCAGCTATTCTTCTCCAGTTGGGCTTTCCATTATTCTGATAGTCATAATCCAGATGCAGCCATGAAGCAAGGGCATTTTGCAGACATTGCGAAGAATTACTTGTAGAGTCTTTTCTAATGGTTTCTGTGGCATCGTAGTCTAAGCCCAACTGTAGAGCAAACTCCTGCCAGATTGGAGACAGTGGAAGTTTTAACTTCCTATAAATGGACCCCAAACTATAGATGTCTACAAACAAAAAAATTTGAACAACTATATAAGGATTGGATATTACCTGTGTATACTCACAGGCAATAGAATAATTGAAATATGCCATAATAGATTGTATTTAGTTCTTAAAATTATTATGTTTTGCTGAAATAACAGTACGCTTCATTTTACAAGCTACAGAATGCAGTGTAGAGCATCTGCTGATACTAATAAATATTAATTAGAAGTTACAGAAAAAATCAATATAGTCAAATTCTGTCCATTAATAAAATAATGTCTTACGATTTATAATTTTTACTTACCCAATACTTTTGAATCAATTCTGCTTAACATAATTTTCTCATTCTGTGGTTCACGACAAACCTCTTGTTGACCTACAAATTAATAGTCAAGTTATAATGAAGTATCATATACTCAGCTTTTGAAAGCTTCATTATTTATCATTGTTTATACAGTTCCTGTTAAGTTTTAGATTTTTCATTAAATCAATACTGGCAAATGCATTTAATCTGGTAATTTTGAATTATTTCTATGACTTAAGGCTACTGTATAGAGTGTTGCTACTGTTATTAGAAATATTTTCACAGTAACAACTTTCTAATTGAAATACGATTACTATACTTACGATCCTGATACAATGTATTTGTGGGTTTCGCAGGATGTTTGGTCAATACTTCACATTTTTTAGAGAGTTTTCCTGAAAAATGGTACAGAAACAAACAGTTATTTAAAAAATGAAATCATTTTGTTCTTGCACAAGACCCTTGACTGAGTAATAGTGTACACAAACTAAGACTTGAATAAAAAAATAATTAGTTAAATTACGATCAGAAAATACATAATTGCAACTAAACAAGACAATTTGGTTAGATGACAATTTCTAAACTATTTAGAAGTTTGATAATCTACAATATCTAAAATTTTAGTATGTAACAGCTAGGCTCATAATATCATTTCAATAAAGCAAAATAGATTGTATTAATGTTATAGTTGTACTAGAGAAATAAAGTAGTTCTTTCTCAGCCTTCTTTTACTCATTAGATGTATTCTCTCTCTTTCACAGGATTTAAAAAATAATAATATAGTTAAAATTAAAAATAGTTGGTCACCACCAGAAATTAAACCCAGGACCATTTGAACCCAGGACCACTTGCTTAACGTACAAGTGCTCACTCTACCACTGAATAAGTACAGAATTGGAGTGTTTGTTTGCCGGCTGGTTGCCGTAGCTCAGTGTAGAGCGTTTGTGCATTAAGCAAGTGGTCCTGGGTTCGATTCTCGGTGGCAACCAAATATTTTTAATTCAGTATGGTTAAAAAAAAGCCTGTGAAAGAGAGACAATACATCTAAAAGCTGAAATTATTCTTTTCTTGAAATATTAAACCTAGTTGATTCACTGAATACTATTGAATGGCTTATGATACTTACTGAGAAATGGTACAAAGAAGGAGCCTCAATTCTTTAGAATTTAATCACACATTTTCTAGTTGGATCTATTTATACTACATTGTTGATCTGAACCTACTTCCTCATTCTTACCTGATAATTCCACTTCATTGAAATCAGGATAACAAACACTTTCCTAAATATAGGGTGAATATTTGATAAAATTACAAGAAGATTTACTCGGCAAGTGCGTATTTATACTAACTATGAAATCGTTCATTATTCTTTTTTGATACTGTCAATGCATTATTTGTATAGCAGTTTTATTAAATACACTGGTTGTATATAGCTTAACTTTATAATTATTGTATTTCAATCATATAAATACTTTAAGCTGGTAATTAAGTTAATATACATTCTAAATATGCTATTGCTTTGAGTTAGTATGTAGTTTTAAAACAACATTAATTATATCTATAATGGGTATATAAGCTCAGTATAGTATTCACAGTTTTGACACACAATTATGAATATTTTACCTCTCCACAGTTTTGACACACAATTATGAATATTTTACCTCTCCAAACCACACTTTGTGTTCTTCTGCCATTTCAACTCTTGTCTTGAGTCCTTTGGAGTTGATACACCACATGATGCTGGGATCATAATCTCCTTTCTTCACCACACACAAGTGATCTTCCTCAGGATGAATCGGACAATCGAATGCTAATTGATAGCGACGACTGACAGTTTTTAGATTGTAAGTGTTTAGAACAGTGTCTGTGTTCTCTGTGACATTATCCAGAGTGTCTTCAACTAGTATTCTGACTTCATTGCAAACTTGAGAGGCTTGTATCCTCCATCTTCTTGGTCTAGCCAGGATAATTTGAAAGAAGTTGGGTCTTGCTATAAAGAATACTTTGTTTCCATCTTTTCCATAAATGAATGGAATGAAGTTTTTTCTTACACTCTCTTCATCCATGAGCTCAAAAGGATACATCTGACTCTAAAGTAGGAATATTTTAATAACAATATTAATATTACATGATAAAAATGTTATCTCATGAATATCAATTACCTCTTTGGATGCCTGGCCTACAAGGCTTGCTATCAAAGATGGAAATACTCCAATAGGCACAAATCTAGAAATGAAATACACTTTCAATATAAAAACTTTGGCATCGTTTTTTATTCTCTCAATTTCAGCATCAAGTTCTTCTTCTGACAAATTTTGCAGTACACAGGGCATGAAGTATAGTTGTGCTGTGTCTCTATCGACAAACTTCTCTTCTGTTAGCGATTTACGAAGTGGAGCGATAACGTGGACATGCCGTAACAATGATTCCAATTTGTCAGGAGGAAAAACGTCTGAAGAAACTTTTTTGATGTCAGCAAAAGATATCTGACCTACTTTTCTTAGTTTTTCACCAGCATTCGGACTTAGATCTACACCAGTTTCAAAAATAAGACGTGAAATGCTGTCAAACACAAGCTGTGTATCTGTTATAACAAAATCTTTCAATTCCGTTACATTTGGAAAATAATAAATAATTCCAGTGTAGTGATGAAAGAACCACAAAGCTACATCTGTTTCTTCTTTATTCATTCGTAGATGCTTACCACTTTGATAGCAGGTGTCCAAGTCCACATATTTTTTCTTGTTGTAGCGTAAAAACAGACTAAAAGGAAGCCACCGAGCTGGAATTTCTGGTCGTGGAAACTTATCCAAAGCTTTCTGTATAAACTTTTGAAGGCCTTCAATCTCATCTTCTGTACCATTATAATTATCTATCGGGTAAATGAGTCTCTTCATGTCTTCTGGAAATTCATCTTTAGAACCATTTGATTCAAAACCATCTTCTGACACAAAGTGAACTAACTCTTTGTTGACAAAAATTGTATCTTTCAAATCTTGTTGCATTTTTTTGTCAAAATCGATCATTTTTTGAGATGAGACTTTGTCTTTGTGAGTACCGACTATGTAAGCCACTGACTTGGAAGAGTTCTGTGTCAAATTCTTCAACAAAGAATCATCTCTTGTTTGCACAGTGGAATAAGACTGCATGGAGAATATGCTAGACAAAGCTGATGTAAGATTTTGTCTCACAGTGCAGTTAGAAATTCTGTCTGGTATCTTACAATTGTCTGCTCCTCGCAAAGATACTTTATATGTCTTATCCATGTTGTCTCCATATCGACAGAAGAGAAGATAAAGAGCTGGGCCAATAATGAGAGCTGGAAGCATGTCCATCAACTCAGGCTGACCTCCAGTATCCTTCATGTAGAGCAAGGTCATTCTATCAAGGTGACCAGCTAACTCTTCCCATGTACCTGTTGCAAAGGATTCATCAAAAACTTGAAGTATTTCTGAACTTGAAGTAGAAATAGAAGGACTAGCAGTATTTGGGAATGAAATACGTTTATAGTCATAACTATTCCTGTCTAGATTGGAAGGACTTCGGGAAACTGCTTCACTTGTTTTTTTTTGTAACTCCATTTCTTCTTTAAGCTTAAGAAAGAGCTGATACAATAAGTGAACTTCTTCTTTTTTCTCTTTCAAATGTTTCCATCCTCTTTCTGACAGCAGAGCTGTTGATTTAGACAGATCAGTAATCAAGTAAGTTTCATTCTTGGCCATGAGTGTGCTGGGATTACTGTTGTATTTTAGATCTGAAGCTATATTTTTTACTACATTCTCCAAACGAAGTCTTGTCAGAGTTTTACCACGTTCAGGCGGTCCCAAAAATATTAACTTAGCAAATAATACTTTCAATACTTGCTTCTCACATTTTATGATTTCTTGATAGGCTTTTCTGTACTTTTCATTGTTATTGCTGACATGATTTCGGTGGAGGCTAAGATCTTGTTCTGTTACCTCATACTGAGCACCATCAACTGCATGGCTTCGCAAACCCTCATTCAATTGATGTAGAGTTGGCCTCCAATGAAAAGAAACAAATGCTTGCAGGATATTGTATAATTTAATTAAATCAGTACCACATGTTCGAGTGTCCTCTATTACAACAAGTGGTATTGGCAATGCTTTACCAATTTCCTCCCATTTATTTTCCAGGTGATGCAATTTTCTTAATAATAATGGAATGTGTTCATCGTTTAGAATTATAGCCGTATCATTATTGCAATTTAAGAAACTGCCAAGTGAGCTTCCACTATAGGAGTTTAGTGCTAAAAGAAACAACCACGAGAGATGCAATTAAATTTGTAAATGAAAAGTGTGCATAACTTAGAGGAATGTGACAGAATTCAATGAGTACATAAGTACAACTTTTTAAATGAATTTTCCTTAAGAAGTTTCCTGATACAAAACAAAATGAATTTTTATGGGTTGGAGGTATTTTTGGAGTGTTTTAAATAATATGAAGGAGCGGATGACAGTGACTGTGTTAGGGCACGAACATTGAAAATGTTCTCTAATCTTTTTTGTTCTTATCTGGTAGTTTTATGTGCAAATATAAACCAGAATTTTTTTTACTAATTAAAAACCTGACCAAGCAGTAGTGATTCTGATGGCATTTCAGATGCCAATGTAATGTTTCAAATACAAGCAATAATAATACCATGATAACTCGAACTGACTCTGATACATAATGGTTAGTAGAGTAGACAGTTTACACAATCAGAAGAAATTTGTTGAATTGCAATAATATTTAAAAGAATGCATGTGTTGAAATTATTATTTCTCACCTATTATAGTAAAAAACAGGAAAAAAATTACTTTTTTCATTCTTGAAGCACCAGGTATTCTTGGATTATCAGGCATTCTTGGATTATCAGGTGTTCTTGGATTATCAGGTATTCTTGGATTATCAGGTGTTCTTGGATTATCATGTAATCTTGGATTATCAGGTAATCTTGGAACACCAGGAATGTTTCTTTCCTGTGAAGTGATTGATGCTTTAGATTTTTTGTAGAGAGCAATTGGTGCTTGATAGCTATCCTGAGAGTCTTTGGTAGAAACTAATCATAAAAGACAAATAATTAGATTACACTAGGACATGGAGATTAGTACAGGATTTACACAGCAGAGGGTTGAAAACCCAAGGGTGGTGTAAATTTTGTACCTACCGAATGGCAGGGTGCAACCGACTAGGCTATAGGAAACACATAAAAACTAATTTTTGATTAAACAGTTCACTTTTTAAGAGGTGGGTACGAAATATATTCCCATCAAATTGAACAATCTGATTAAGTGGTTTGAGTATACCATGGTACAAACAATGCATTCATTACATTGTACATAGCCCTTCAATAATAGACTCACGGCACATCACAACATTTGATCACTAATATTCTTTTCCCAGTAAACCTTCAGTGATAATTTTGGTTGAGAAATGTGTCTCATATGAAAACTACTCACACAATACTTGGCAACACAAGAGTTGATCGTACAGGCTCTGATAAATTTATGAATATAAATGAACGTTATATTTAATGTATAATAATTATATATGATAACTATGTGTGTATCAATTATTTATTAATAAAAATAAGAATATATTAGGAGAGTGTAAGAATCAGAGCAATTGATTCCAGTGGCGGATATGGTAGGGTTTTTACGGTTTCTGACGAAACCCCTTTTAAGCTAAGAATTTACCTAAATTATCACCTCTTCTTAACTTAATTCCCAAACTTGAACAACTGCACTCAACAGACTAACTGCAATTGAAGTCTAATATTTTTTCAGCATTTTAGATCGCAACTGAACAAAAATGGGCATCTTCTCCCTATAACTAACTTGGTAGCACTCTTTTAAGGTTTCTATTTAGTCTCCCAGCCACCGCCCCTTTACATGCAGAGAACGGCTGCTTACGAGACTTCCTTCTATTTGAAGATATCGTGGGTGGTGAGAAATTAAACTGGTTTGACTCGGAAAAGTTTTTAAATAGAGTGGAAGTATCTGTGGCTGTGAGCAGCCATGTCTCAAAGCAAATATGACTTCATTTTTTCAAATGTTAGTATTACAATTATTTCCACTGGTCTACCTTCATGGGTTCACCCATAACTCTCTAACTGAGATTGTGATGTATTAACAGTATTAACAACTCAAGATAATATCTCTATATTGTCAACACTCTGTTACCTTCATTTCTGATCCTTTGTTTTAATGTACATTTATAATTCACTTCATATTGATCATTGTAACCACTCATATAATACTATACCTAATGCATGAATGTAGCTTTTTAATATATCTCATCACTGTGTCTCAAAGAATTTAATGGTAGTAACAGTCGTTTTTTCATGATTTTTTCAAAAATCAAATGATAAAATAAAATTACACACAACTTCATGAATATAGTCGAGGGTGTTCGCGCCTGGATTCTACTGTTCATTAAATATATTATAACCACCTCAATCACATTATCATCATTTCACACTTCTGAATGATTGTCCTGCTTCTCACGGTAGCTTCTAGAACTTTCTTTTCATGCATGTGCTAATTAGTCAGTTTTATTGTCGTGTGTTTCTCTGGTGACCTCAGAGGCCTGACCTATATACTGCTGGTTCTCTGAATTCTCTAGGTCTCTTCTTCCTCATACCATTTTTTTTTGTACTTCCTCTTGTTTTTACCAATATACCAACTAGAACATGGGTAGTATAGTGTAGGGAGTACCATAACTGAGAGGAAAGAGAACTGGTGGCAGCCACTTGATTTAACTGAGACCTAACACAGAGCTTTGTCTGTTTGAAATTTGATTTAATGTTATGTGTCTTTCAGTCCGTTTTTTTCACAGGTACTACTCTAAACAAATCAAACTCAACGGCCACTCCGCCAGTCCACAAAGTATGTGTGGGTTCCTCTTGTTAATGAAATTCTTTACCTAACTCTGTCATAATTAGCTCGTGCATACTGCACACTTTGTGGGCATAGTTACAGCTGTATTCGGGTGAGACTTTTTCTGTCCACTACTATGTTTCTGACAGAGCCGACAATACTTGTGCTAAAGCGAAGTCCACATGCAGCGACTAAAGAGGTACAGTTTTCCACAGAGAATCTTTGGCAAGAAGATGGCAGTTTGTTGCAGCTTTCAATCGAGCTTAAATCGCTTAACTACTGAAGCTAAACAATTTTCAGACAGCTACCTTTCTCTAGTGAAGCTTACCCAACCTAGTTAGAGCAGGGCTATAATATCATTGGGGAGCCCCTGTGTAAATTTGGCTGTAAAACTCTCTATAGAGAGTTTTACAGCCAAATTTACACCAAGGGTTACCAGCTCTAACCTGGTTGGGTAGGCTTCACCAGAGGAAGGTAACTGTAAAAACATTGAAATATGGTGAGCTAGGCCTGTTCCTATAGTAATGGATGCACCAGAAACTACATATTATTTCTACTAACATCATGATGCTGTTTATAGTAGTATAATCTGTCACAACTTTTACCACACCCACTTCCTGGTCTGACCACTGTAGAAATGCTTTAGCTGCCCCTACAACTGTGCTAAGAGCTATGTAAAAAAAGTAGCATTGTCGCTCCCCTCTGACTTCCTAAGTGTGGTCCTGTATTTCAAAATTCAGGAAAATTCAAAACTTTAGCAAATTGGTAGCCTAATGCTTTGTATGAACATACTTTTTGTGAGATTCAGATTGTGAGAATTTTCTTGACTGTCATCATGTGCATCCTCCATTCCAGTTACGGTAATTTAAAGGCACAACAAAAGATTGACTTTTTAGCATTTTCTAAGGTATAGACCATAAGAAATGTTTCAGTTTATCAATATAATACATAGCTATAGTACTTATTACATGAGTCAGAGTGTGACATGGTGAATTATTTCAAAAGCAGGCTAATTTATTTTCAGGAGCCAGAGGTGAGTGAAAATAAAGCCTGAGAGTGAAATATCTAGCCATATCACTCTGATGAGTGTAATAAGTGGTTTATTCCACACTAGATATCTTCACCACAGTAGTTTGTACTAGGACAGGTAACTCACTGTAGTAAAGTTGGTTTAACAGCAAGCTTGGTAAACTGACAGCTAGCTAACAGTTTAACTCTTTAAGTTGGAAGCACTGTACACTACCCAGCCAAGTTCAGGAAACATTAGATCAATTCAGTGTGGCCCTAGTAGCTACCCTCTAATTATTGCTATGGTGTAGCTATGGTGTAGCTAATGGTAACTACCTCTAGTTCTCACTTTCTGTACTACTGGCCCACGTCTTCGGGATGTAGAGGTACCCAGGTAAGATAGATAAAAGTTTCAGCCCCTTACAATAAAAATACAAGCTCTCTCTCTCTCTATGCACCCAAATGCCAGCATAATTGGATGTTGGACTTCTCATACTTATTGAATGATTAGAGATTACGTCATTGTGCTAGGGGTGTCTTGCTAGCTTCCCCCCCCCCCCCCCCCCCCACCCCCCCCCCCTTAGTGGTACTGTGTTGTGCCCCCTCACCACGTATCAGCATTCAGCAAGTTGTCGATTGTTTTTGTACATCACCCGGCCAAGTCCCTATTTAGTTTATCCGGTCCACTAAAATAAGATCAATTTGGTGTGACCCTGTAAGAGCTATGGTATAGCTACCGAGTTGTAACTACCGTTTCAAATAGCTACTCACTTTCTGTACTGGCCCACTTGGTCGCGATGTAGTGATACCCATTTATAGCAGGCGAGAGAGATAAAAGTTACTGCTAGTGTTTTCGTTACATGACTTTTTTGACGATACTTTCCTTACTACCGTGGAGTGGTGTACTAAGTCTGGCGGAGCCGACCCTTTACCTCCCCCCGCCCACCAACAAAGAAGGTAAAGGGTCGGCTCCGCCAGACTATAGTGGTGTACAGCCACCCGGTTCGGGCACCTATACCCACCACGCGTGGTATAAAATACCGGAAACCCAGAATCATTTTTGGTGAGGGATGGTGCTCACCCGGTTCGCGCGAGTCAAGCTGCTTATAAGTAACGTTATGGTCAATTGAAGTGCTGCACTATTAGCAACGTTGACCATTGACTACGTTCTAATTAAGCGAAATTATGCGGAATATAAAAAAAATACGAACCTGCACTGTCTTTTCGCGCCAGGCGTTGCACTACTATGGCTAGCTTTGAGGTCCTCGATAACTCTGGAGTAGAAGGAGATTCTTCAGAGGAAATTTTATGGTGGTATGCAAGGGTGCAATAAATCCACGCTGGCTATGCGCAAAGAGGCTTCTGTGCAAAATGATTGAAAATCAGGACAATTGATGTAAGCACTTCACAGAGCCACTAACCAGCATATAGTAATAATAGCTAGTAATTTAAAATTAACTTAGAATCACAGTAGTTATAGTTGACCCTCTAATATACTAGGAATAGTTCTCTCTCATGATGGTGACCCTTTACCAACTGATGTGGGATAGAAAGGAATTGGAAATGCACGTTCCTAAAATAATAATGCATCCTCACTTATCTGAACTCTCATTCTCAGAGAAAATTTGTTGTCTAAAACAAAGCGTTATCATTTAGGTAAGTGAAGTGATAAAAGAAGTCCATTGAATTGTTGTATAACAAAAATATAAAAAAATTTGAATTTATTAATAACTGAATCATATAATTAGGGTGTTCAGATGCTTGAAGGTTGCATTATGATGTTGAAATATGTAAGGGTGCACTTCAATTTGCAAATGAGAGAAGCAAGTGAGGCACGCTCAGGTTTAACTCGCACGCGACGAGTGAAAGTGTGTGTGTTTTTATACTAACCATAGCATTGCTACCTGTAAATATGGAAGCTTAGACTAAAGCAGGGTTAGCGAACTAGCAAAACTAAGTGCTTTAACGATTGGTAAACAAAATAAAATATCGCTTTTTTTTCTTCATTTTGGAAGCAAGCCTTAGCAAATTGAACTTTTTTTCTATAATTAGCAAGCGAGCGAGACACTCTCGAGTCTGGTTAATGCAAAGTCATATATATGTTTATATACATTTATTGCTGGCTTGGGTTCATCGACTCTCTTAATAAATGGGGCAATATTTTATTGGCGATCAGTAGCTTTTTTTAACATAGGAATTTTTTTAAAGTCTCTATATAGGCTCACTAGGTAATATACAGTTTTAAATGTCAATCAGCTTCGCTGGTACTAAGGATGTGCTCACAGTGTAGTGTGGCGAGCGAGCTTGCCCAGCTATGCAAAAACAACGATTTATAGATTGTCAAATTGGATCTCATTATCAGACCTAACTGTACAGAGAGACCCAGCTGAGCAATCGGCAATTTGCTTTTGATTCCAACAGCTAAATCTATTATTGCCTCGTAGAATTCATACAGGATTTCTGCAAGCATCAAAGATCCATTGAACATCGAGATTTGGAGCCCCAAAGGCGTATACTATTGCTTATTATTATATTATTATTATTATTATTATTTTTATTTTTTTTTATTTTTTATTTTTATTTTTTTTTTTAGTTTTGATATTAAAGTAAAAGATCAGCTATACAACTGGTAAAAGAAAAAAGAAAAAGACAATAAATATACAAAAGTTCATTACTGCGCGTAATCCGCCGAGCACAAACAAGAGCTCTACTACTGTCTTCTCTTAGTCTTCTTGTCTACTGTGCAAAGGTGAGTGAGCCTGTCTGTAGTTCTATGTTGGTAGTGATAGATTATCTTGTTTTACGGAACAGCTTTTAGAAAGGGTAGGATGTCTTTCCTTATTTCGGGGTTGTTGCTGGTAGCCATTTTCGCTGTATTTTTATTCCTTTTCTTTTAGCTTTGAGAATATTGGTGCTGCTGCTACCTGCTTATCTAGTGAGGTACCATGGAAGTAGGAATTATAAAGAAAAGATAAAGGTAAGTAAGTCTGTCGTTAATCCAAGCAGTAATTTTAAGTGTTCATTAAAGTTTGTATACCTATGCACTTACAAGTATTTCTAGTGCATGCACGCACTACTATTATTTCTAATCTGTACATGCACAAACTTGTATTTCTAGTGCTGCACGCATGTACTGGTATTTCTAGTGCGTGCACGCACGTACTGGTATTTCTAATGCGTGCATGCACGTACTGGTATTTCTAGTGCGTGCACGCACGTACTGGTATTTCTAGTGCGTGCACGCACGTACTGGTATTTCTAGTGCGTTCACACACGTACTGGTATTCTAGTGCGTTCTGGTATTCTAGTGTGTGAACACACGCACTAGAAATACCACTGTACACGCACTAGTATTACCACTGTGTGCACACACACACACTAGTATTACCACTGTGTACGTGCACTAGTATTACCACTGTGTGCTCACACGTACTAGTAATACCACTGTGTACACGCACTAGTATTACCACTGTGTGCACACACATACTAGTAATATCACTGTGTACACGCACTAGTATTACCACTGTGTGCACACACAGACTAGTAATATCACTGTACACGCACTAGTATTACCACTGTGTGCACACACAGACTAGTAATATCACTGTATACGCACTAGTATTACCACTGTGTACACACACACATACTAGTAATACCACAGTGTGCATGCACTAGTATTACCACTGTGTGTACACACATACTAGTAATACCACTGTGTGCACGCACTAGCATTACCACTGTGTGTACACACATACTAGTAATATCACTGTACACGCACTAGTAATACCACAGTGTGCACCACTACATAGTATTACCACTGTGGTGTGTACACACATACTAGTAATACCACTGTGTACACGCACTAGTATTACCACTGTGTACACACGCACTAGTAATACCACTGTGTACACGCACTAGTATTACCACTGTGTGCACACACATACTAGTAATACCACTGTGTACACGTACTAGTAATACCACTGTGTACACGCACTAGTATTACCACTGTGTGCTCACACGCACTAGTAATACCACTGTGTACACTCACTAGTTTTACCACTGTGTGCACACACGTACTAGTAATACCACTGTGTACACGCACTAGTATTACCACTGTGTGCACACACATACTAGTAATATCACTGTATACACGCACTAGTATTACCACTGTGTGCACACACATACTAGTAATACCACTGTATACACGCACTAGTATTACCACTGTGTGCACACACATACTAGTAATACCACTGTGTACACGCACTAGTATTACCACTGTGTGCACACACATACTAGTAATACCACTGTGTACACGCACTAGTATTACCACTGTGTGCACACACATACTAGTAATACCACTGTGTACACACACTAGTATTACCACTGTGTGCACACACATACTAGTAATATCACTGTGTACACACACTAGTATTACCACTGTGTGCACACACGGACTAGTAATATCACTGTACACACACTAGTATTACCACTGTGTGCACACACATACTAGTAATACCACAGTGTGCACCACTACATAGTATTACCACTGTGGTGTGTACACACATACTAGTAATACCACTGTGTACACACACTAGTATTACCACTGTGTACACACATACTAGTAATACCACTGTGTACACACACTACTGTGTGCACACACGTACTAGTAATATCACTGTGTACACACACTAGTATTACCACTGTGTGCACACACGTACTAGTAATATCACTGTGTACACACACTAGTATTACCACTGTGTGCACACACGTACTAGTAATACCACTGTGTACACACAATAGTATTACCACTGTGTGCACACACGTACTAGTAATACCACTGTGTGCACGCACTAGTATTACCACTGTGTGCACACACATACTAGTAATACCACTGTGTGCACGCACTAGTATTACCACTGTGTGTACACACATACTAGTAATACCACTGTGTGCACGCACTAGTATTACCACTGTGTGTACACACATACTAGTAATACCACTGTGTGCACGCACTAGTATTACCACTGTGTGCACGCACATACTAGTAATATCACTGTGTACACGCACTAGTATTACCACTGTGTGCACACGTACTAGTAATACCACTGTGTACACGCACTAGTATTACCACTGTGTGCACACACATACTAGTGATACCACTGTGTACACGCACTAGTAATATCACTGTGTACACGCACTAGTATTACCACTGTGTGCACACGTACTAGTAATACCACTGTGTACACGCACTAGTATTACCACTGTGTGCACACACATACTAGTGATACCACTGTGTACACGCACTAGTATTACCACTGTGTGCATGCACATACTAGTAATATCACTGTGCACACGCACTAGTATTACCACTGTGTGCACACGTACTAGTAATACCACTGTGTACACGCACTAGTATTACCACTGTGTGCACACACATACTAGTGATACCATTGTGTACACACACTAATAATATCACTGTGTACACGCACTAGTATTACCACTGTGTACACGCACTAATAATATCACTGTGTACACGCACTAATAATATCACTGTGTACACGCACTAGTATTACCACTGTGTACACACACATACTAGTAATACCACTGTGTACACGCACTAGTATTACCACTGTGTGCACACGCACTAGTATTACCACTGTGTACACACACACACACATACTAGTAATATCACTGTGTACACGCACTAATTTTGTCACAAATTCATGAATCCGGTTTTCACCAGTATCGGACATAATGGAGTTTGAATCATATACTATACAAATCAGAAACAAAAAAGTATTTAATTACTATAGTTAAACCAAGGGTTTGAGGAATTATCGCTGATAACTGTCCCGATCCCCGAGGGAGAGGACAGTTATATAGCGATAAGTCCAAGAGTTGCCATGGTTGAACTATTTTATACCATAATTACCATTTCTGAAAGTGTAAAAAGACTAAATAATGGAGGAAGATTAATAAATTATGTTTGGCATTAACAATCATTACAGCGAGGCTCACTCAGCAATACCGACTACAAGTGTATTTACCTCTGTAAACGACGTTCCGTTTCTGCCGCCTTCAGACGAGAATAGTGGTGACAGAGCGGAGTTCACAAGACGAGAATGTTCGTACCAGTACAAGAAAATAGATTTTCATTTCTTGCTGAAAAGGACTGTCATTTAACTTGATCAGTATCACCTGATTATTTATGTATCTAACTGGTATTGTGTCAAAAAATACTTCACTTCTGTGTTATACCATTTAAATAGTAATCGTATGACTTTCTGCGTTCAATGCAAGCAGTGATCATGCAAATTTTATTTCTGAAATTGTACAAGTTCACTTGAAATTGTACGGTTGTGACTCTACTGTTAAATAATAGTTATACAATGTGAACTAAAAATTTGTGTCGTAACATAATAAGTAATCACATAGCTTGGAGTTTGGGTTCGCCTCTTGCGATTATTTATGCATTTATTAATTATTTATTGCTGCTTAAGCCGGAGACCTGGGTTCAAATCCCAGCAACGACTGAGATATTTGACATATCATTTCTTTGCTTTACCTTCAACCCGGTCGTTTGTACGATTTTTTTTATGAAGGGTTAGAACTTTGTGAGTATTAACATTATTTTCATCCCAAAACCAGTCATTATTGTGTTATTGTTTTTTTTGTTTGTTTGTTTGTTTGTTTGTAGTTGTTGTTGTATTGTGTGTATGTATGTGTGTTGTGTTTGGAGTGCTTTCATTATTTCCTAGTGAAGTCCTTGAATTGTTGATGTACAAAGTCAACCACCTGCGTATTTATTGTCAATTGTGTGTATGAATAGTAATAACATTGTCAACCGTGGTTATTGTTGTGATTGGAAACTAATAATGATTAATAATTATGATAAAATTGGTACTTGAGACCACACACTGTTTTGCTTGTACCGGTGCATGTTATTATATAAAATGTGCTTTCTTTTTTCTGCATGCAAATTTTAGATCTCAAAGGAAAGAGTTTGGCTGACAAATCCAAACTAATGGCAGAGCATTGGCGAAGTTTGTCAGAGGAAGACAAAGCCAAGTATCGCTCATCAATGGGGTCTGACAATGAAAACAGTGATGCAGAACTCTCCCTAACTGATAAGAAAAGGGTGGCTGTAAGGGCTGCAAAGCGACATCAGGGTGATGTAAGTTATCTTGTTATTATCTTGTATAGCAGTGATATGATTTTTTTTAAATGATAATTAAGGCTAACATGCTGCAGTCAGTAGGCTGTGAAGTTGCCGCTATGATGTTTGTGGATGGACAAGTCATCACAGTTATAGGGACTCCTAAGGGAAAGGACTTCCTCCAAACTCATCCGGCAATAGTGTCTTCTTTTGGTGCCTATTTTAAATATGGTACGTCGCTATACTGTATGCATTACTTTTTGTATGGAGGGTGTTGTTGTTGATGCTGCAGCTGCATGTGTTTATTTATATTAGATGACCTTGCCAGTAAACAACAGCCACCTGTATCCACCTCCTCCAGTTCCTCCATATCTCCAGACAACCAATCAACTTTGTCAGCTCCTGATTCTAGTACGTCTTCATCAAAGGCCAACAATGAGAGTCTGGTTCTTCTGAAGGGAAAAGATGGTAGCATCGTGGCTAAAGGAACTGTTTTCCCTCATCGCAACACCATTCATGGGCATCCCTGTAGCGAAGACTGCCAGATTGTTTCTGTGGGCGAGGTGGTTCAGTCTGGTGCTCCGTTGTGGTTTGAAGACCGGTATAATGAAGAACTGACCAAAAGCATTTTTGTTGAATGGCCAAAGCAAATGATTTGCTTCAGCGTCTGTGCCAACTGTGTCAAAAAGACAGTAGTTGTTTGTTGTTGTTTTTTTGAATTATTATTTATTTATTTATTTGTTAATTTATTTTGTTTGTTTATTTTAACAATGGGTGAAAAAGTTAATGATTTTGGATTTCTTCCTTAAATGTTTAACTGGGATAGGGAAGAGGGAAAGGTGGATTGTTGGGACCTATACATGATATTCCTGTCCAGCAGCTTCCTGTGTGTTTCAATTACATACATGACTAGTTATCATTACACCATTGTTCTTCAGACACCTCAAGTCTAAGTCATGGAAGCAAGTGTTCAGCATCCACATGAAGCATGCATGCTCTTCCATAACTTGGTACACAGCAAGGGGTTCCATTAGTAATAACTACCACTGCTGGAGAGGTGTTAAAGTATGTGACATTTGCATCGTTCAGAAGAATCCTTAACTTGTGACTGGCAGTAATGATTACTGAAGGACTCGTAGCTAAATTCAAACCAATCATGCCATTTCTGACCCTTCATCCATCCTGATGCCCTGTTCCTTGATAATATAATTTTTTTCAGCTGTAAATGGTCAGTAGTTACTAATTCTCAAAACATTGCTGGTTTTCTGTGGTAGATTATGGCAAGATCATAGAAAATAACTTCTTTAATGAATAGCTATGCAGAAGTTATTTGTTCTGAAAATATATGCCACGACAAAGGGGTCCATGCAATATATATGGACTGTGTGAGTCGGTATTTATCATCTCACTATGACAGTTTCCAAATGTGTGCAAATGTAACTAATGGTTATGTCTGCTATGTTGTGCAGAAGTGGTGACTATGTATGTATATGTAAGCCGTTCTTCATTTCTGTCATGAGGATATCCTAGTTCAATTACTCAACAACTCGATGTGACACCATTGGAAATATGCATACCAATAGCTACTTCATGTTTGACGTGCATACTTGACCAAAAGGATCAAGAGCCACACTTGTAATAAATGCCAGCTTGCTACCACCTTGCATATTATTATATATATATTTTGCTCATAACTGGTACTATGAAAAACCACAGTAACAAAAAAGAGTACATTATAAAAAGCATTTAAAAATATTGCTTACAATATGGACAAAAGGGAAATGATTTAAACTATGTCTTCATCTGAGTCTGAATCTGAATTGTCCAAGTCGGACACAATAATGTCAACTGGATTGGACACTGGACGTAACTGTGGTAGATCAAATGATTGATTGTGAGCAATGATTAGATGAAAAGGTGGCAAATCGACTGTATGGTATTTGCTGACTGTCTTTGCAAAGTTGAGGAGTGAAGCTTCACATTGAAGAAGTTTCCTCTTCAAAAAATGAATGAAGCCGTTTCGAAAAAATGCAGAGCATATTGATGATTGTGCCATAGAAGAAAGATGCTGCTGTATCATTGAGTGTTCATCTTTCATGGTTCTCTCAACAGCTTTAAACTCCTTCATAATCATTTCATCCTCTTCAGATGCTCTCTCAATCAAGTTCGTTTCCCTGACAACTTTTACCCACAAAGATATGGGTATATTGGATGGTGGTTTGGATACCAGGGATGAAGCTTCCAAAGAAGATAATTCCTCTAAGTTCTTCACAACATCGAACTGAAGGCAACGAGGCAAAGAATATGCACTTCCCTCCAATGCATCTGATCGCATGTTGTTAAATCGTGAAATAGCTCGTTTCAGGGTACTTGTGGTTGATGCGATTTTCTTTGCCAACCGTGAAGCAATAGACTGGCCATCTATAGTTTATAACAAAATGTAATCAATCAAATCCAAAAAAGCACCCATTACATAAGTTACCTGCATATCGCGCCTTGGTTGACAGTAAGTATTTTCATTCCCGAGCTACCAGCAGTATATCTTGAAACTGTTTATGGCGCTGCCCGTAGCCTATAATTAACACATAAACACCAAACATCAATTATTGTAATAACCGATAGTTTAATGACCACATCTACATTATAGAGATATCACAACAAAAATCAATCTCTATGGTCTAACAATATCTAACTTGCGATTAAAATTTTTAATTGTAATAATATTCTGCCAATAAATTTTGATCTGTAACACTGCCTATGTTTTAATTTGGTTACAAACTTCACATGCACCACATGTTATAGCAGAGCCGTTGGCAGGGGATTCCCCTACCCACAGAATATCAATGAGCTCATAAGTACATAATGATATGTGACTGTTTACTGGGAAATTGGGCACAACGTGGACCTCAAAAAATTTAGGAAAATCTGAAATTTCATATCATGAGCAAAACTATTTAGATCAGATAACTTAAATGTGACCATCTATGGGAAAACCGGGCACAACGCAGAAAGCCAGGAAAAACCCATTAATTCTTAAAACATGTGTATTTAAAAAGCCTGCAGAGTGGAATGGTTTGGTCGCGTATGTCGGCAACGGTTCTAGCTATCGCTCTAAATTTTGGAGAGCTCAATCTATAGCTGACAAAGGACGCGTAAGCTCAATCATTATCATGAAGGTGATATATATCCTGTTAATGCTAGGAGGCTGCACAAGTCACCATTGAGAGACAGATTGACAAAACAGAACAGTATTGAAACATTCAAGTGCTTGCACACTGAAGGATAACACTCTAGAAATTCAAGTACAATGGACCCTCATTGAAACCGGGACTTCACTTTACAATTATAAAGGATAGCCTGGTATAAAGTTTTTAACAGGTGTGGTGGGAGTAACCAACACCAATAAAATTCAAGAGTACAAACTCTGTACAGCTTCTTTTTGACATATTTGGAGCCATAGAAGTCTGTAGCGAAAAAACAACAACACACTATGGCCATTGAAGAGTTAATACACAAGCCTATCAATTCAACTACACATTATTTAGGACAATAAATATTGCACACATTGTCTATTTGCTGAAATGTGATCATATAGACATAGTTAGCAGTGAGTAAAAATCAATGGGAAAAAGCAAAACAAGCCAGTCATTGCTTCTCTGACCTGTACCTTTTCTACATGATAAGATACTGTTGGATTGCTTTAGGAGAGCCACGGGATCATTATAGGTACCAGCGAATACCAGCTCACTTAAAATAGTAAAGAATTCAAGAGGCACATGCCTAAATGTAGAGCACCATTAACCAACGGCACAAGCCCCTATAGGCTCTCCGCACGCTTGCTTAACAGCACTTGCACTGAATTAAAAAAAAAAAAGATTATCCACTAGATTACGACAATGTTTTTGTTTATACCTTCCGTTATGTAGTACTTCATGCTCTCCCTTCTTTTTAACATGCAGACTTATGAAGCTCAGTATAGAGAGTAGAGAAGCTATGCTAGTTTTGGACTTGAATTGTTTGTATTGCTATAAATCTTTACTGAAAAAAAAAAGTAAAAAAGTTTAAATTTTAATGTGCCCATTCCTTACTGAATTGGTGGTCAGTTGGTGGTCAGTATCTGCTGGTGTAAGGGTTAAAAATATCTACTTACTATTCTAGTTCAGTTGGCACTACATATACTCACAATATCACAGATTTCTGTACACGTGCATCTCTGGATAAAGCTCTTTGTATTAAAACATAAAGAAGCAAAGCCGGAGCGGCCACTCAGAAATCCCTGGTGGCAGCGATAACCTACTGACTAGTGCCCCTACCTAAACTATCCTAGGTGGAGGTCCCACAATAATAATAATAATAATAATAATAATAATAATAATAATAATAATAATAATAATAATAATAATAAAATAAATACATAAATAAAATTTTTTTTGTCAAACATGGCACTTGGAGATCCAGCATAAGCAATTGATGCAAACATTAGTGGCAATGTGCTATGAGCAACATAATACCTAAAATGACACCAAGTTTGCTTACTTGGAGATCGTGACGACAAGATGTCATGTTGCTTTTCCGCCAGTTGTTTCACTGCAGCCTCAGTTAAAGTGCCTATTAATTGTTCATTACACATACCATTCATAACACAGGAAATAATTCAGTTAAAAAAACATACTATTTGAAGCCACCAGTTTCGCCAATTCCTTCTGAGATTTGCATTTGACCTCTTTTGCATGGTTTAAGTGTTTACACAATGATGAACCTGCCACACATCAACAACAACTTGAAGCATTATAGTGGCAACAGTGTCAGTTTGTATTCACCCTATCACAATAAACTTACCAAGGTGTGATCTCGCTTTAGAAGCATAATGCAAAAGTGCAGATGTCAAAACATCTACACGGTGTGAAGGTTTCATCTCTTTTGTAGACTTAGCAAACCTTCTTAAGTAAGACCAAAGTCTCTCTGTGGCCTCACCATCAGTAAGAACCACAACTACTTATGACACGTGGGGAATAGGTAAGCTGCACAACATTGATACAATAGAAGACTAACACAACCTTTAATAAAACCACATTAGTTGTACCTGGCAAAAAGCACCATGTCTGTACACATGGAAAATAGGTACTGCTAAGGTTGTATTGAGTAGCAGATCTGATCTTCCACGATTCTGTTACATTATGAAAACATTCTACATCCTACCTATGACACATAAACAGATTTACACCAACATACCTTAAGGTGAGCTTCAAAATGAACATGCTACATCATAGAATAGCATCAGTTGTTGGTCGCCCATGTTGTCCTTTAGATTTTGAAGAAGATACACAGGATATGCAAATCTAGAGAGGACAGAAAATAGTGTCTTCATATTTAATTCCAATATTCACAATGTATAACCTCTCTCCATGCTTCATACTGAAGAACCTCTGAGGAAAATGATGACGGCATATGCTACCAAACACAGCTGTCTCATCCAGTGCAGCATATCGAGTCTTAGAACGCAAGGCATCTCCAGCTAGGAACTCGTGACATCCCTAGATAATATAAATTAAAGATGCCACAAAAAAATTTTTCAATCAACATACGACACTGACCATTGTATATGTATTGTACCTTGTCTGGCATGTGATGTCCTGCATCATAAGATGACACAAACTGGTCTACAGACTTCTGATCCTCAAAGAAAGTACCAGCAAACAATGGTGGCCTTACATTCACTCCTGACGATTTCTTTCGACAAAGCCCATATATACCATCAAAAGAAATATGTTTTGGTGTTCCCTCCTATAAAATGAACACCACACTAATTACTATCTTGCAACACACACACACACAGCTGACCTTAGGACAAGCTGGGCATTTTGTAGAGGTGTCAAGTTCAGTGATAGGAACTTCAGTGAGTCAAGATGGTGTCGGTTAAACCTGTACAGTTATATAATTTTAACAAAGAAATAGATCAAGCACATTGGCTATACTGATAAATACGCACCTAAATTCCTCAAAAGCCTCAATAATAGCAGGATATATGTTTCTGAACTAAACAAAGCAAAAATATGTTCAATAAAGGTATGAAAAATCAAAAAACAACTGACAAACTTCAGCACATGTTCAATATTGCACTAGGATCAGTGAAGTTTTACTCACTTGAGAACTAATAGACTTCCCTCTCTTACAGTCCAGAGCACGACAAAATGCATCTACACCAATACACCCTTCAAGGATTAATGATTCCAGCCACAGAAGTAAATCTTGATGGAATGCAAGTGTAGGGTTCTTTGGAGTAGCAGGCCACATGTGATGTCTAACTAATGTCACTGCTTCTGGTTCACATGCACAGAATGCCACACACACTTTGTGTTGGAACCCTACATATATATATATATTTTTTTTTCGTTTTTTAGAGCAGGTCTAAAAATCATTACCTTTCTCATCAATACAAACCACTTCTTTGCTATGAACAGCTGATGGCAAGCACGTGCAGTGGGTCCACAATGGAAGAGTACGGGGCTGCTTAAATACATATGGATGAAGGTATCCATTCTATAGCAATACAACAGAGATTTAACGGTGACGATTATTCATCTCCAATAATAATAAATTCACTTTAAAAATCCATTTTACTAGGACTCATAAACTAAGAGGACGGGGAAAATAGAGAAGAAGAAAAACAGACAAAAAAAAAGACAAAGGCAAAATTGATTTTCATCCAGGGTTTATCACACACTATTAACAAGTCACCTAGAAAATAGTTCCAATATCATTTCAAACAATTAGAGTACTTCTGTGATAAATTTCTAATATACATGTAGTATTTTCAAAAATCAGGGTGATGACACTTTACCAAGCCAAACAGTATAAAATATTTCCCAGCACACTCTGACCTATATCTCCATGGTCAAGTGGACGGTAGAGAAGGTAAGAGTGTGCAAAAAAAAAAAAAAAAAAAAAAAGAAGCCTTATTAGAACATTTTCGTTCAATTCTTATTAAAATCCTATCATAAGATACATGAAGTTAATATTAGCAGGTATCTAATTTAACAATTTTGGCATCATTGAAATTTCAGTATGCTAGTTTTGTAAGGAAATACACTATCAGTTGCAATGTAATACCGTGTAATGTTGGGCCCTTGACGGTTATACTAATCAATAGATGTTATATGCCACACGTAAACTGAAAATAAACATATGATAATTTTGTATAACCCAGACCAGAGCTACTAAATGCAGCTCTTACCCACCATAACAGAGAGACAGGGCTGCATTTAAGGGGGGACGGGCGAAGGGGGGCATTCATCCCATCTAGAAAAGCCATAGCCCCCCTAGAGATCCGTCAGGACTCAAGTCATGACTTTGCAAGATGTAGTCAAATAGCTTAGCATTTGTGTAAAGCAGTGCAAGCCATGGTCACTTAAACCATAATATTTTTATTTCATACTCATTGCCGCTCCTACAATCTTGGACACCTTATTTCGCACCTCCTACCTTCGTTTTCTGTATGCAGCTCTGTATACTGTAGTAAGATTCCAACTAAACTTGAATCATCTAACCTAATCAGACCACTGCCTAATCGTGGACACCAACGTTAATATACCAGATGTTGTTTGAAAAATAAACATGAGACTGTGCATTATGAACGGCTGCTCTATACCTTATCTACTATTAACTCACTTTCCAAGTATGTGGTCGATGAAAAATGTTGGAATATATGTGTACTTGCTCCACATGCTCCTCGCAAAAGAAAGCCCTTGAACCACAGTCATCGCAAACCGCAACCGCAAGCTCATCACACATAATGCACTTAGATCCTAGTGGGGGGATTCTTGTTTCCACAACTATATTCTGAAGCTGGGTACGAATCTCAGACCAATGCTCAGCAGCTTTCTCCTGTCATTCAGAATATGATGGCCCATGGACAGCAGGATCTTCACTAAATGTGCAAAAAGTCAAATTCTCATCACTGGGAAGTACCAAATCAGGAGATGTACTTCTGGAGAATTGGTCCAATCGAGTATCAGTAGTACCAATGGCAATGGTACCATGGAGGTCACTACTACAGGCACTAGCTGAAGGACTATCATTGACATCTGAAGAAACAATTCTCCGTCGAAGTGGTCGCTTTTTAGATGGAGAAACATCAAAATAGCTTGTAGAGTAGGACTTACTAGTGATTCTTGACCTCCTTTTCATATTTGTAGAGCATTTACTACCAATAATACCATCCAGAAGAGGCCACCGATTGCACACCAGCACCAGCAAAAATATTTCAATAATTAGTCGCCGTTAGCGAGACCGTATTCACCTGGCTCGTTATATTAGAGATAGTCAATAGTCACCGCTGCATGCGAAGCAGCAAAACGGTTGACTATAAGATTACATATAAGCAGAATTGACTATGCGAACCGGGTGGGTGCTCTGTGCTACGCCCACTTTAGTATACGTATCCCTTTATTATTCCGCGCAGTAATACTAGAAAATGCTCGTGTAGCATTGGTGGTTGGGCGAGCGAGCGAAGTTCTGGAATGCGCGCCCTAGCCCTAGCCCCCTAGCCCTAGCCCTAGCCCCCTAGCCCTAGCCCTAGCCCCCTAGCCCTAACCCCCCTAGCCCTAGCCCTAGCCCCTAGCCCCCCCTAGCCCTAGCCCCCCCCTAGAAAATGCTCGTGTAGCATTGGTTGGGCGAGCGAGCGAGCGAAGTTCTGGAATGCGCGCGCGCGTTTAAACGACGACGTACGTATTCAAAACGACGACGTATGCGCGGGACCACGTATTCAGGATTTCCATAGACTACATCTTAGAGTTGCTCGCTCGCTTCGCTCGCTCGCCAAATACGGAAACGTGGCGAAGAGATTGAATTTAAAACTGCCCTCTCCGAACTGCACACCGTAATAGACTTCTCACTCAGCGCTCTGGTCCTAGATTGAAGAATACTCCTTGCTGCTATCACTATGGTTCATATGGTGATTAACGAAGTATTTCGGATGTTATGAAGGAAGGAACCAAAGACCCTCGTTTTGGTGGGAAGAAGCGAACTGCTACAGAAGCATTTAACCTGTAACTATTGTCTAAACCAATGCTACAAATACCATTTCATGAACATTATTTTTCACACTTTTCTTGTCTATATCAGTGAGGTTTTGTGTTTTTCTAAGTCAAAAAATAACAAATCAATGCGAAAAATGCCATATAATTTGTATCGTGTTTTTGGGTTGATGTTGGGGTGAAATTGTATGAGGGCGGTGGATGAGAAACAGGAAATTTTCCTGCTGTGGCCTTACCAAAAGGTCTACTTCTGGAAAAGTAACACATCACCTGGTTCCTAGAGGTTTCGATTCCAGTCAAGAAACTGAGGGAGCCAGCATTGAGCCTTAGCTACCAGGATGCCTCCAGTAGTTCTGATGCTGCAGAGGATTTTAATACTGATGATGCATTACCATCTTTGCCTCAAATTCATCAAAAACAATCAGTTCAAGCTTGGAGGAATATTCGGCAAGAGTTGTTCAAAATTTCTATTGAAACAGAAGCTATGCCTGAAAACGAACAATGCTATGTTTGTTTAAAGGAAGTTGCTACAATGCGTTGTTTACAATGTAGCTCCAGACTTTATTATTGCTCCACGTGTTTCAATTCATTACACAGTCGTACCAACATATTTCATCAGGCAGAAGTTTGGGAGGTAATCTTGGCTATGTTTTTTTCTGTTGTAACCGAATAGAGTGTTTAATTTAACTTTTGTATTGTTCTAAAAGAATGGAATGTTTCGTCCATTGGAGGAAGTTAGAACCGTCGATGTTCGTAATCACGAGTGCACTTCGACTGATTTTATTTCTCTTTCCTGTATCTCTGGCAATGGTAAGAATTCAATATTAGCTCCCACTGAACTTTCTTCTGAACATGTGCATTATTTGTGACTAATTTTGTTAAGTTTTTTTCTCTTAATTATTGTCAGGTGGATATAAAATTGTAATGGGAATATTTAAGGGTTTACCGGCTACTTTAAACAAAAAATTCTCCTTGCCTTTGACTGCATTAGTAGCCATGTTATGAAGGTAATAAATGTCACCATTGCTCTTTTCTAAAAAATAAACATTTTTTGACTCGCACTTAATCTTTGCTCGTATGATGCTGTTTCCTGTTGGCTTTATGTGCTGAGGGTTTGCACCCATGGTGCTTTTTATTGTTTTTATGTTATGTATTTTTTAAAACTGAACTAATTTATCTTTCAAACTATGCCAATATAATTTGTTTATAGGTGATGAACACAATGTAATGTTTACAACTTGTGCTTGTGAACCACTGGTTTTCACCATGGCAAGAGCATGTCTATGGCCATATTCTCCCCAGCGTCCTCAATATGGATTTTCATTTGAGCTTTAGATTGGGCAGAGGCTTTACTTCTGGAAGCTCAAGTGTCTTTAAATGATTTTTGTAAGGCAGTACACTTCAAGTGCTGTCATAATGTGACTAAGGTATTTTTATTTAACAATCTACTTTACATGTTTGAGGGTAGTCACTTTATTTGTCTCTGTCTCTTTTGAAGATTGCTGAGGTTTAAATGTTAATTATTTATTTTACATATGTGTAGCGGAGGGATTTTTATTCAACTCTGATTGACTCCTTTGAAGAGTACCGCTGGATGAAAGTGGAATTAAGACATTTATCTGGCCTTTTTCCAAGTTTAAATGGAGGCAATGTATGTCCAGCATGTCCAAAGGTGAGATTGTGCAGTACAATTATATTTCCGTTCACATACCTACAAGAAATTAATTTTTGGGTACTTGTTTTTGCTTCTCATACAGATTATATCAAAGTCACTACTTTTACAGATGTACAATGAATTTGTGTACATGTGTTATTTCGTTTAGGAGAGTGGATCACTGGTCATTTCTATGGATGCCCTATTTGGTCTTCCTAGGAAAAAAGCTGCTGGAGTAAGCCATAGGGAACCCTTGCATGGAGCACTGTTTTTTTGTAATCAGATGGCAGTAGACGAACATGTAGCTTCTTACAAAATGTCTGGGAAAAACTCTGCTAAGGTTAGTTGTCAAGTAAAAATCTTGCTATGTAATTTGCTTTCATAAAAAAAAAAACAACTTTTGACTAGCAAGTAAATAAAGCATGATTAGAATATGATTCGATAAATTAGAGGGTTAGTCATACTCTTAAAATGTTACTATAAATAGCACCCATCATCTAAATAACTTTTAAAAACATTAACTTCTCACATTAATTTTCTCTCACATTTCCTTGTTTGTCCATACTCTCTACCTTCATTATTAATCCCAGTATTGAGGTGAAACCTGAACCCAATCTTATGATTACCAGCATAAATCATTTATTTTAACTCACCAGTAAATTTGCTTGATACGGGGAAGAAATAGAGTAACTGACTGGGTCATCTATGTATTTTGTTTACCATTACTTGATAGTAGCACATAGCTAGTCTATGACTCGTGATATTTAGTTTGTATATAACTTTGCTTGCGCTCAGTCCCTAGATCGCAAACAGCACTTTTCTCATGCGCTGTGAATTCTCTCATCATTTATTGTTTTAAGTGTGTGTCTAATTATTTAAACTACTGTCAGACACACAGAAGTTCACTTCCACCATATCCGCACTGTAGTTCACCTCATACGTCTATGTTTGCACTCTTGAATAGAATTGGAAGAAACAATTATTTTGGCAGAACACTTCATTACTCAAAGAAAAGGAACCAATAGTTTTCTTATTTTGTTAAAACATTAAAAAAAAACAGATATACATCCTAAAGACTAGTAATACGCTTGCCAAATTTATCAGTCATAGCTGAGCTAATTAGCGCTGCAGGACCTCACAAAAAAGTGGTTCATCTCTTGAGGTCCAAGTTAGTGTCACTGCCGCCAGAAGTCCACTAAGTGTCCATTTCTTAGCGGTAAAGAGTATGCGGGTGCAAGGTGCGCCACAACACATGTACTGCAAGTATTAAGTAATGACATTTGTTCTTAAATGTTCTACTAATTGTCTTCCCAGCTTCTTCTCTGTACTCCTCCTTTCTGAGGTGGCCCTAAAGTGCTAGTTATAACTCTAGGTTCATTAACCCATTAATCATTTCTTGGAGAGTATCACATTGGCCCCTCCTATATTTATAATATTGAGTATTTTAGGTTCGAATTTCCAATTTTAGTTGGAAAGATCACAAGCATGATTAGTTTGAAGACAAAGAAAAATTGATAAATTTGCTGTTGTCGCTACATGACATTATTTGTAGCACAGCGTAGACCTTTTTTTCTTTCTTTTTTTCTTTCTTTATTTCTTTCTTTCTATATTTATCAATGGTTGCTAGCTGGAATTCCTTATTCTCACCCCCCCCCCCCCCCCTTCCCCCTTCTCTTCCACTGATATAATCACTTTCTTGATGATGCCTGGGGGGATGCAATAATCTTTCTGTCTATGCAAATGACATAAAATACTGGGGTATAGTTTAATTTGTTAATCTCTTGGAACAATCATAGTGAAAACATGATAATGACTTTTATCATGTCTTTTACTATGCTCGTCCTATATAAACTGGTATAAATCCAACTACCCCAATGTTTTACATTATTTCATCCCCCTAGGTTGTCTAGGTTATTTAATCCCCTAGATTAGATTGTGCAAACTTTATGACATACGATAAATCGGTTGTACCTTGGATACTGTGAAATCTCATTCGTCTGCTCAGAATATTGCCACTTGTGCAAATACAACCAACTGACTCATGATATTTCACGGTACTCAAGATTACCCTATATACATATGATGTATCAATTATTCATTTTTGATTGCAGGAATGCAACAGTTTTCTTGCTGGTAATGAGCTTCGATCATCTAGGCGCTATCATGCACTGGATGAGACTGCACTCTTTGGTTGTGCGTGTAGGCATGAATTTCCTCTCTATTTTATAAATTTGAAACATGGTGAAAGGTAAGTATACCTCACTCATAGTCATATGGACCAATCTGATTCATTCACATGGTTTTATATTCTACCCCTGATACTGGGCATACCTATATTAAAGGCACTGTGTCACCATACAGGCACCCCTCGGTACTAAATTTAGCTAGCAGAAGTGTCGTTAATTGTGAATTTTTGCACCCAAGGTGGGCTGCTACAATCACATCTGACCACAGAAATGCCTTACAACAATTATATCATAGGCTAGAAAGCCAAGATAGCAACACAGACATTTCACAACTAATAAACACGACCAAAGCTGTTCAAGCCAAAACTGCTGTGACACCTATCGATGGGCTGAACTGAGTTTCTCGAATTCTGTGTGTGAGTTTAGGGCAACTAAGCGAGGTCATCATTATGCCTTAGGTATAACCTTTCCTCCCTGAAGGCAGTGTAAGATGGCTACTAGCTAACTGTACATAAGTGTCTGTAGTTACAATGAACAATGCTAAAAAAGCACACTAGTTTACTTACTTGATTAAATGCCGATAAACAGTAAGAATCTAAAAAAAAAATCGTGTTCTACCGTATACGCCCTAGTATTCTTGATAATACGCCCTAGTAGTTCGCTCGTGTTAGTTTTGTAGTCTTTGTTTGTGACCTGGTATAAAACATGGTTGGCTGTGTTACAGAGAGTCTGTCGGCAAGATGGCAGAGTTTATTTTTAGTATCACACGGGAGTTATATGGTGACACAGTGCCTTTAATTAATCCCTGTTTTTTCTATTCTCTGTACTTTGAGTATGTGTACATATATTAGCAGTCATAGCTTCTCAGTAATGCATATCTACATATGCTTAAAGTTTGGCATAAATAGTAGCTGTATAATAACCAATTTTTTTGATTCGTGAACTAGGCCTTTATCCATACCTTTCACTGTTTAATGGTTTGTTTTTAGGTTGTCATATGTTGTGTGGTTACTTGAGGAACTCATGCATCACATTCCAAGAGATGTAGAGTGGAATGTCATGTATGATGTGGCTTGCACATTGGTTCGGCATCTCAAAACCAGTGATGATAGGGAGTATTTGTTGGATCGGATTAAATTTTCTCTTCCATCTCTTTTCATGCTTTTGGTCACAATGCTGCTTGCCAGGTAATACATAATTTTTGGCTTTTATTATATTTGTCAGTACTCATTGGTGTGTAATGAATATCGATTGTTCTCATTAGGCCAGTGTTCCTAATCCTAAGTTGAGCTAGTTTCTTTTTATAGAAGAAGATCGGCATTGCTTTTTGACAAATGTGATATAATTATAGTGACGTATCAAATCAGCATAGCACTTTTTACTCTCTAATACTGCACGTTTTGTATTGTGAAACAATGTGTCAATAATACTATTTTCATTTTTTCTATTTTTGTATTTGAATATTTACAGGCGGCATTCAGTCCTCTATTTGTCAAAGGTATTGGATTATCTGATGGGGAGGTGATGGAGAGGTTGTGGTCCTATCTCAGGCGGTTTACGAGGATGACGAAGGAAATGCGTCCAGCTCATAGAGTGGATGTTCTCACTCATGCTTTATTGTACTACGGATTTACAACCAAAAAAAAATTACGTATGTTTTGAAAATAATTTAGTATTCTGTATTTAATGGGCATTTTCTTTAGCATCTTTACTTAGCAACCGCTGGAAAAAAGCCACAGACATGTATGCAGTCACAAAGCAGACATTGGACTCCCTGTGTTCCTCTTTATCTGGTATACACATACATATAATCAGTTAAACTTTGTGTTTATAAAAGGATTTTATCATGTGGGCCAGTGACAGATAGCACTGTGGTGGAATGGATTGAGGAGTACAAGGAGACCATGATTAGTGGCGGGCAACAACAGACTGATATGCTCAATTATGATATGTATTCTTGTTATCACAATCTTGTTTACAGGGGGGCACTGGGATTTCCTTCCTCTCCCCCCCCCCCCCCAAGAATCAGAAACTATAAGGTATAATGTCTTGCAATGAGCAAATTAAAATTTGAACATTTTCATTTATGTTCGAATATGGACAATGGTGTGCCGTAGTTATCCCAATTAACCAGATTCTTATGTATCCCATGAATACCAACTACTCCCATGAATACCAACTACTCCAAGTTGAGAAACCCCCCTCCCACACACACACACACACACACATACACACACAACACATAAATAATTTCTGCATACATCTCTGATCATATTTCCTCGATTAGAACCTGCGGGTTGTATTTGTTTCAGCTGTTCAAAATAGCGGGTTGTATTTGAGGGCAGGCTGTATTCGAGGTGACTTAAATTAGGACTAAGGCTAGACTGCTGATTGCCTTCCAACTCAAATTTTGTGGGCTCAGTGGTCTTTATCAAGATTGCAGCTTGTATTTGAGGGCGGGTTTTATATGAAAGTTTGTGCAGGTTGTATTTGAGGGTGAGTTCTAATCGAGGAAATGTGGTATGTG
>WLWD01001906.1_pt1 | contig 99992 bp, 79 predicted proteins | sample 6712731 | NCBI WGS metagenome assembly WLWD01 (sample SAMN12718690, study PRJNA576275) | sponge metagenome | isolation source: marine sponge | host: Mycale hentscheli | place: New Zealand: South Island, Marlborough, Capsize Point | collected 2014-11-01
TCCTCCTCTAACTTTACTTTTTTTCATGAAATCAATTTCTAGTTCCTGGAAGAAATGGGTTCCCACTGCCAAGACAAGTGCCTGAAATAACAGCAATTATTTAATTATTACCAATTAATTTGTGCATTCCTCGATCGTTAATGTGTTGCTCGTAATTCAATGTTGGTTTGTTGTTTTTGTCGTGTAATCTGGGTTGGTCCTAACTGACGTTACAAACATCCACAGGTTTTTTTTGTTTTTTTTTGTTTTTGTTTTTTCAGGGAGGGTAAGGGGGGTTTTCCCTCTTGGGTTTGTTTCCCCCCCCCCCCCCCCCCCCCCACAACACACCACCCCAAACCCAAAACAAGAAAAAACAACCCTCACAGAAAACAAAAAACAAAAAAAAAACACCAACTGAAATAAACCATGATAACAAAACAAAACAAAAAACCGGAGAAAACACAGACAAAGAATCCACCCCAAAAACCACACACACAAACCAAAAAAGTTCAACACCAACCAACAACAAAGACAACACAAAAAACCCGCAACAAAAACTCATTAATTGCTCAGGAGAATCTGCAGATATTCTCATCAAGCGAGAAAAGCTAAACTCAGACCTGTTCCACAACCGTGCCTCAATACATCTCGTATGTGAAAAGCTTCTCTCCACAATTGCCGTAGTAACATTCATTGTGAGGCAGATAGTGGCGAGCGCCTTGAGATTTGGGTACATAGTACCAATCATCTCAGAGTAGATAATTCTTTGAGTTTTTGTATCTTGACTTGACACTGCATAAATGTGATCTCCATAATATGTAACTGCCCCTCCCCCCTTCAAGTTAAGAACACGCCCCTTGTCCCTCCCCACCCCCTGAAATATACTCTGCCCCATCAAGTATATTAAAAAGAAATTTATGAAATTTTAAACACTTGTACAGTGCTTCCAACTTAAAGAGTGGATTTTTTTAAACTACTGTATAGACCCTCACTACAGTCATTTAACATACACATACCTTTTCTTCATCATCCCTATAATGTTTGCAATAGTAAAACTGCCTGTTTAGAGAATGGAAAACGGAGAACAGAACTTTTCTCATTCACTCTAATACATTTTACGCCATTTTTTTTTACGTCAAGATTTTGCGGTAGTTCGTCATTAAACGTAACTAGTTAACGAGCTAAGGTCGAACGGTTATTTCCCTGAGCGGTAAGACGGGACTTTCCCTAACTGCAATCGGCTGTATGGATTCTCATCGTTCTACTAGCAGCAGTAAACGAAGTCGAAATCAGTCACAGAATTGTTGGCTGGTATATTACTAACTTGGAGCCAAGCCTATCCAAGAGGTCATCTTTTTCAAGAGCTGAAGAAAAGCTGAAGGAGTTTAATACTCCCAAGGCTCCCAGCATTCGGTATTCTGACAACATCAGGGCGATGCAGTTGGAATCCTAAGGGTTGTGCAGCTCCAGACGGAAGCTAAAATGCTGGCCGCGATAGGCAGTAACGCCGTAAAACTTGATACCTGCTAGGGCCTGAGATACAACCGTAGCTAAATCAGCCATACCCGTGCAACAATTAGCGGTAAACTGGCGCCCTTGCACAAATACGCATGCGCTGTTTTGTGACGTCGCGTTTACGTGTACTATAGGCCCACAATCCGCTGTAAACGTCATCATTTGATGACCCTTACCGTGCATAATTTTTTTTTGGTGAAAAACAGCCACAACTCACTTAATTTTCAAGGTATAGCTACCAAAGTTATACATAATAATTTTAAGGCAATTTTACATCATGTGTCAAAATTTTAGAGATATAACTCAATAAATTCAAAAATCCTGGCTTAAACACTTTTTTTCTTAAAATTTTAAATATTTCGAGATTCAAATTTCGTGTGCCCACAAAATTAGGCTCATATGAAACTTCAGGTATTAAAGTATCAGTATACCAAGTTATAGAGATAAGGACAAATAATTTCTCTTTTTTCAGCTTAAACACTTCCAAATTCACTGTCTTGAAGCTCCCAGTTCCATCACCTATAACCACAAAAATAACCACAAACCCACAAAATTGTTTTGTCTGTATGTTAATATGACATTAATGTATAATAATACAAATTTTTAGCTTTCTATTACACATACTTGAGAAATTATAGCAGAATTAGCAACCTTAACCAAAAAGCTAAAAAATCCACTCTTTAAGCTGGAAGCACTGTATATAATCTATGTGTAATTACTCTGCAGGTGTAGAGCCAGATGCCTTGAAGGAAGAGAAGAGATTTGTGTTGCACTCGACTCAGAAGTTAGCCTTCAACAACTACAAGACGTTCATTGAGACAGCCGAGTGCACTAGGGAGGTCTTCAAGGAGGTATGCAAGAGAAGAGGGTGGGGCTGGTATAGTGGATGTGGGATGGGATGCAGGAATACTGGTATTATCTGGTACCTGGATATAAGAGTCCCACTTTGTACTTATGTGTATGTATGTCCAGTATATTTCTTAGAACCAAACTTGAGAGAGGTCGAATCAAATTTTCAGGGGGGTTCTCATTTTCATGAAAGCATGAAATTAAATTTTCAAGTGTCACCAATAATATTCAGGGGGGAGGAGGAGGGCTAAATCGTTTCAGGTTGGTAAAATGCCCCCCTAAGAAGGCCAAACATTGTATGTCCACTTAAAGCTGAGTGCGCCGGATGGTTTGTTGTTGTTGTTGTTGTTGTTTATTGATAGTTTGTGGCTGTCGAGGATCATGTGGAGAGGTTGCTGGATAAGATACCTGGAGTGTCTGATGCTTGTAAGAAGTTTACGAAGGAGGCTGAGGAGGTGAACATCAGGTGAGTTCAGCAAGACTAGGGAAGATATACATGTTGGCCTCATACAACTTCATAGTTCTCTAGAATAGCTGGTAATATAGATTGGAAATAACTTCTATACTTGCTCAAGAGTTTCTGTTGTTTTTTTTGTCTTGTTGTTGTTGTTGTTGTTGTTGTTGTTATTGTTTAGCATGATCAAATAAGCAATACTTTGTGTAGTTACACTGTAGTTTTGTGCTCCTATAGCAACACCAATGTGTCAGTGGGCTGTATCTATGTAGCTGGACACTATCTGATATCCGATACTGTGCGTATTATACACTACACTTGTTACGACTGGTGTTTATACCTTGTATCACCATGTAGGTGTGTTATACTTATAGGGTCTGTATTGCTTAAGCCAAGGGTAGAATTAACTATAATGTACCCCATTTCCATGATGTCTGTTTTCTTATGCATGTTTGTTTCCTTGTAGTCATCCATTAAATCCAACCGTGAATACTGAGAGAAAGCAACTGAGATTGCTTATATCTTTCTAGTATTTTTTTTTTTAAAGTTCAAGTATAGTTTATAGCAGCATGCTGAATGCTAGAGTGGAAGATTTTAGCAACACACTGAACTATAGCATTGTGCTGCACTTGTGGATTGCTAAAATTCCTAGTCTATATAGCCTTATTGCCTAAAGAGTTAGAAAACAATGAATTGAAGAAGAGTCATGGAAGAGGTTCAAATTTAACAAAGCGTGAACAAACTTTTTCTATCATTCAGACTTATTTTGTTCACTCAATTACAATGTGTGTGTGTGTGCGTGCGTGTGTGTAGGAGGAAGATGAACTCTCTGGCCTTATCTCGGCACACCCAGATGCTGGAGATATTGGAGATTCCTCAAGTGATGGAGACTTGTGTCCGAAATGGCTACTACGAGGAGGCACTGGACCTCAGTGCTCATGTGCGCAGGATGAACAAGAAGCATGGGGATATCCCTATCATTAAGGTGTGAATGAAAGTGTAGGTGAACTATTTTTAGTATAAATAGCATGAACCTATAATATACCTGTCAATTTTCTTTTGCTCACCTATTAGGTTTCATAAATTGACTATTTTACTTTTTTTTTCTTTTTTCCCTTTTATTTTCCACCCACGTTCATCTCCCATCTCTGTATTCCTACTTAAGTGTTCTTCATTTTGTCCTGTGTGGTTGCTGTTGCTTTTAAAGTTACTTTTTGTTGTTCATTAAGTTTTTTGTTTGTTATTGGTTTTCCTTTCAAGTATTCCCCAATTTCTCCTTTCTCACATGTTACCCATTCCTCTCCCTCCCCCTCCCCCCTCACCCAGAATATAGACTCTGACGTTGAGTCGGCGTTGGACCTCATGTTGCAGCAGCTGCTTCAGCAGCTCCGTGGACCCATACCTTTGCCGGCGTGTCTTAAAGTGGTAGGGTTCCTGCGCAGGATGGAAGTGTTCAGTGACACGGAGCTCCGCCTCAAGTTCCTGCAGGCTAGAGATAGCTGGCTTCAGAGTGTTCTCGCTGCTGTCCCCAAGGAAGACCGTAAGCAACTAATGAGGTAGTCTAGTTGTATTTTTTTTATAATTGAACTACGTCAAACCTCGTTTATGCAGGTGCCTCAATCAACTGGGCGAGCTTTCTTGAGTTGTATACAAAATTTCAATATTATTACAGGTTTATCTGACACATGCACTCTTTGCATGGAAAGTTGGGCACTGCACGATAATAATGAGCGTAATGAACTGAGGAGTAGAACGTCTCGGCAACTCTTTTTGCGAGATTTTCTAGTTCCAAAGCTGGCGGTTTGTAATGTGATATTGTTCAATAGTATGTATGTAAGATATGGGAATTTCGAACTTACTGGCACCCCTTAGTCCTTTACTGCCCGGATATACAAGGGTTGACTGTATTAATAATAAACATTGTGGGTTAAGTGTCAACCTACAATTCGTGAAGCCTCTTATTTATATTGCTCATGTCAGCTCACTTTCTACCACTTTGTGTATTAGTTTAATAACATGAGCTGTGTGTGTCCGATTTGCTGCTAACTAATACTATGGTAATTGCCTGCCCATCCACCAATACTTCTGACTTAGTTAGTCGTTAAGTCTGTCACATGATGTGAGGTACAGCCTTGTGTGCTGGAGTCCATTCAATGTTACAAACTTTCCACCAATATTTCAGTTTCAGAAGAAAAATAGAATCTGCATTGAATGACCAACCGGTCAGAAGAAATGATTGTAAACTCAGTTCAGTCAACAGCAGATCTCGATGATGGTAGGCAATACAAGTCAGAATGTTTTGTTTCAATTTTGTTTTCCGGAAATAGCTGGCCATTTACAATAGTAAACTTCAGCACTGTGTGTAACACCCCTTATCGTCACATCGTGATCACATGAGCAAGCTGCCTGCTGTAGTTTCACTTTATATGCGGAACTTATGGAAGACTACCAGTGAGTGAGTGTCCATTGCACGAGATATTATGTTTAACTGCTGGTATTAATAGCTGATTAGGTGTCCCAGGAAGTTTTTGTTCGAGGAAAGATTTTATAATAGCTAGCTGGTGTCGCCTGCAGTACTCTAGTTGCCTCAGTGAGTATTTTTAATTATGGGTTTCTTTTTATTATTATTATTGTTGTTGTTGTTCAGGCCTAAGGCCTTCAGAGGCTCTCATTTAACACATCGACTATTCAAAAGCACTCACCATTAGCTTCTACGCATGCTACAATTAATATCGTCGATATCAGTCGTCGATCTTTTCGTTCATATTATTTATTGTTCCAGTTATGTCAGTTCATTAAGCATATTAAACTATGAGGTGTTCTCTGTAGTTTACTAACTGACCCATCATTCTACCTAGTGTTCAATTAGTGTATAGAGTATAGCTTCCTCTCCTGTGGTTATAATAGACATCAGATTTACAACCTGACTGTCGTTTATCCGAATCTATCGTGAGAGAGGCTTCACCAATTTTAGCATCTACAATTATTTTTATTTTACTGTGTACTGAATCAGCCTATTGAGTGTCTTTACGTAGAAAATGTATTGAATTGGAAAGTATCGTGTGCCAGCAATATTCCGCAGTAAAGGGGAAATCCGGAGTTATTGCGTTGGGTTATTGAGTCCCCCTAGGCTACATTTTTATGTTTATTGCGTCCCCTGAGAGTCTGCTAATTATATAATACCATTCTGTGCCAATTACATTAATTTGGTTAAATAAAATAGGTTCATATGAATGCAGAGACTTTTTATTACTAGCTATGAGAGTGTTCGGTTCATACAGACTACCGCTTGCACTCGGCAAGAGAATTCTGTCTTCTTTGGGTGGAATATTCTCAATTTTTCGCTTTTCATTTATCCCTATGCACAAACGATAGCTACCACATTCGCAAGTCGGGTAATGTTTTATTTTAGTATTACAGTTTTTTTGCTTTTCTAAAAACTTCCATAAATCCTCATCGTCAAGACTAACTGGTTATTCACTCTCAAGCTACAAGATGGCAGTACTTCTTGTCTATTCACATTCCCTTTCTACTCCACCTCGAATATTAGAGAAAAGATTTTCAATGACTTCATCAGAAAAAGAATCGAAAGACTTCTTGGCAGCATCTATTACATTAGCCACTCGGTTTCTATGCCATTCGCACATGACCAGTACACAATAAATTGATTAATCATTGGATACCACAGGAATATCATGAGTCTGTCAGCTAGCATTTGCACGAGTGCCGCAGGCACACGTGTAAATGCCATCGACAGACGAGTGATATTCTGCGGTATTCATTGATTTATATAATTATTATTATTATTATTATTATTACTACTACCATTATTATTACTACTATTATTATTATTGTTGTTGTTGTTGTTATTGTTGTATATTTCATCGGTGCAGCCTACACCCACATTACTAAAGTCATAGAGTTGAGTCGCGTCCACTTGTTTGACATTGTTACTCAGTACCGCGCTATATTTCCTGACGAAGATCCGATCTCTACACTTGCTGCAAGCAGCAGCAGTAGGCATAGGAACAAGGGTGCAGCAAGCCTTCAGGGGGTGTTATTTTACACCTGGGTTAATCAAAAGGTATGCCGGTTTGGATTCTTTTTTATTTTATAATTTTATAGTTTATGATTTTGTAATTTTTATTTTTATTTATTTTTTTTTTTTTTATGATAAACTTCTTCACAGTTATTTCGAACACAATAATTATGCTTGAGGGTGTTTTTTTTCTGGTGGAGAGAAGGAGTCAGGCTTCACTGTTTTATTTTATGTTTCATTCAACTTCCGTAGCAGTTTTTATAACACTCACTCTAGATTTGGGAGTTTCTGCACGTGCTCGAGAGAGACCTGACTCAAGGTGTCGGCAGTCGTGTGGACTCAGTTCTCAACCAGACCATGTACTTCGGGCTGTCATTTGGGCGTGTGGGTGTGGACTTCCGTAGCCTCGTTGTGCCTGTGTTTGTACGGGTCCTCCTGAATAACTTCAGACTGACTCTCAGGAATGGGAAACACGAGTGAGTGGATATGTCCAGTTGTGAATAAATGGATGTGTGTGTGAGTATGCACTTGTCTGATCTGCATTTGTGTGGATGTTTTCATTTGTGTCCAATTATTCATTCATCTCCTTTATATAAGTCATGTAATACTACTTTTCATCTCTTATATGTAACACTGTGTGACACTATCCATTATATGTAACATTGTGTAACACTGTGTAACACTATTTATTCACCTGTAGATTCCATGAGGCTATGAAGCGACTGTCACTTGACCATCCCCTCAACTACCAATCCTCCACTCACCTGCCTTCTTCTTCTTCCTCTTCGTCTCTGTCTTCAATGGCTCCTCCTCCCCCGCAGTCACTCCTAGACTTCCCTCCACTGGCAACTCTCACCAATTCCATCATTGAGGCATTCAATGCTCTGAGGCAGTGTGCCCCTCTGGCTGGAGGGCCTGAAGTTTCGCAAGAACTAAGACGACTTCTAGAAAGCACTATTCACGATGTAGTAGAGTATCACAAGTGAGTGGAATGTTGGATCGTCTCTACGAAGCTATAGCACGTGTAATACACAGTGCGCATCTATATAATAGTAATACGCTGGTCTGTCAGATTGATGACTACAGTGTGTGCATTCATGAATATTTTATTAGCTAAGCTGGGTTGGACTATTTAGTAGCTTAAAGCAGGTGAAATATACGAGGAAATGACTTCAAAAGGGAAAGGCAATAAGTTTCACAAAGCCTAAGTCAATAATCATGGATAGAAGGACTGAGAGCAGGAGAGGATAAGAAGAGCTGAGATGGCTCGGGAAGAAAGAGAGTGACGAGTGTGTGTATTGAAAGAAAATTAATAAGTGAGATAAAAACGGACTGATATACAACTGGTTGTATAGGATAATAGCAATGGATAAAAAATACCTTATGCTACTGCATACTAATTTGCAAAAGTTTGTACACATCAAGTGCTAATGTATGGCAGGGTACAAACCACAAGTAATTTGTTAAGGGGATACTGGGATCTCAAATAAATCATTGTGTCCTTTAGTTCAGCATAGAAATTGTACCAATGCCAATTTTACCGACTGATCACTTTTATTTGCGCATCTCTACTCTCTCCCCTCCCTCTCTCCCTCCTTTGGTTCATTCAGGATTGAAAGTGGAACCTTTACAGCCAAGAATCGTGAGTGCTACAGACAGATGGTTCGAGTTGTGGTCACTGACTTCCTTCCATTCATAAAGGCCGTGTTTGACAATCTCTACTCCAAAGATAGAGTGTCACAACTGGCTCTCATTGGCTCTGCCTTCTCTCTTCGGCACCAGGCTGCCACGCCCTCAGTAAGAGCTGGAACCCAGTCTTCGGTACGCGGCAGTGCTGGCTGCTTGAGCTTAAAAATGGATTTGGATGTAGTAGAGATAGCGTCGCCTCTAAAGTCTGTTGCCCCGGGAGTCTTTCAAGAAATAGAAGCTGCTGCCAAGGAGAAGCTCCTCAAAGAAGACGTCTTAATGGCAGAGGTGGCCTCTGGTTTGGAAGAATTTTCCGCAAGTCCTGGTACCGAAAAAGAAGTTGATGTAGTTGTGGCACCTGTGGAGGAAAGTGACTCTACCAAATTAGAAGGCATTGCTGTGGAGTGTGAAGAAGATCAGAAATTGTCACGAATTATTGACGCAGCTCAAGAGACGGTTCAAAACTCTGATACCCAAGGATCAGTGGTTGAGCAGTTGGAAAGTGCACAGGTCAAGTCACCTATCCAATTAGTGTGATTTCTACATTCAATGAATCTCTGTCTCTTGTTTTACTGTTAGTATTTAGATCATTTTTTTTATTCTTTGTGGTTAAAATTTTGTTCGTGTCTTAATTAAATGCTTTGATCTCTGTGAACTGCGCGTGCGCATAAATTAAGCCCAGACTGCGTCCGACATTCGCGGCGTGAAGCTCTGATTTCGCGTCTAGAAAATGACAGCTTTAGAAGAGCAACCTGCTATGAATCCGTTAGGGCGAAATTCTAACAGGTTTGACAATCGTTTCTTTAATTGTGCATGGCGAAACTAAGATTGTATTTTTTTTTATGTCAGGTTTTTCGAGACCAGTTACAACAATGACTTTCAGAAGATGGACGTGCAATCCGATAATTTACTGCGAACCATTCCTCTTCCCTCGTCTCCCACTCGCAAGAACAAGCCACAACCCACAAAAGTCTTCTTTATTTCTGGAATAGAACCTGCTAAGGTACATTGTTTTTGTTAAGTGGTAATTTTAATGATTCTGTCACACCTCAGTTAGCTAGGTAAATTCATTCTTAACTTTAGCAGGTTCCACCTTTGGGGTGTGTTAATTGAAAATAGTAATTGTGACATCTGTGATAAGTGCTGAAAATTGTTGCTATAGTTTTACCAGATAGAACTCTAAACCAAGTGTGAAAAAAGGCAATTATCGTGTCAAGGAGCGCCTCTTATTATTATTACTACTACTATACTACTAGCAAAGTACCCCATCACACAGTATCCCTTGGTGTACAAACTTTTGGAAATTAGAAAGGCAGTAGCATAAGGTATTTTATCCATTCTTATATCCTCTACCTCTTGGTTTAGTTACATCAGAGTTATCTCAGCTCTTCTATCCTTTGTCTCCCTGTCCTTCTGTCCATGAGTTAAGCTTTTGTGGACTTAAAAACTGTTGCCTTTATTTTTTAATGCTTTATCAATTTTTGCCATCCTCCAATATCATCATGTCTCTTAATCGCATCAACTGAATTTGATGATACTTTACCCATTCAATTTGTGGCGGCACTTTATCAACCCAGTTCAGCTAATACAATACAATCTTTCATCATCATCGTTATCGACACACAAGCATATAGAAAAATGTATATCTATACGACTGGAAGTAAATTATATGCCAGGCATGCTAAGATGTTAGTATTAGTAGGGGTTTCTCTATTTACAGCCAATAAAACATTTACTAGACATTTCAACTTCTTAACTTAGCCCTACTGTGACTCAATGAAGCACCAAAGGTACGAACCCTCAGTGCTATTAAGCACTACCTAGCTATTACAATATAATCTCCTTCCAAAAGAAAAAGCAATCTGTTAGCTATTTTAATGAGGTATCAAAATAGCTCGACCAATGAAAATGGTACATGGAAACGCTGTCTTCATAAGAAAAGAAGCTAAACTAGCCAGAAACACTCACTTATACGCATTTTCAATGTGAAACTTCACTTCTTTCAACTCCATTAACTTCCCTGAGCATAAATCAACACCGCTGGCTGCAAGAAATTATTTGCTCACATGATTATGATGCGGGCTAGGGGGCGTTGCCCATAAAAGCTGGTACCTACTGCGGAGCTGAAAGCGTTTTCTCAACAATTAGCCCGAAATTTAAAAAAGTGGCACAATAAAAGGTCTTAAATCTTCGTCCTGAGTAAGTTCATAGCTAAATCAACTGTTAATTGTCAGTATTCTCCAAAATCAGAAAATGACAGACAGACAAACAGACAGACAGACAGACAGGACGACTACTATAACCCTCTTGCGCATGCACGCTGAGGGTTAATAATTGGCTTGGTAATTTTTCCTGATTTCACATTCCTCAGGCCAACTTCATGGTGCTTACTAAGATAATAGTAACAAGCAAAGTAGCACAGTATGCTGCAACAATTTATATACTTCTAGCAGTGTTCTTCATATGTTTTGACAACTTGAGAAACAGTAATAGATGTCTCCATGCTTCACATTGATAGGCCAGCTCATCTTCATCACAGTAAATAGTTTTAATGTTCACAATTTCTTTCTCAGCCTTCTTTTACTCAGAATACATCTAATGTTGCTTTGTTTTGTTTTTGCTTTTTAATGAGGCAGCCACGTTTTGCACATTTTATTAATTGCCACTTACCTCATAATACGAATTTTTGTTTGGTTTACAATTTGTTAGCTACCTCCACAAAGTACGGGAGACACATTGTTAAGCACTCCCTCTTTGTTAAGCACCCTTTTTTTTTTCCTGGCTTTTAGCAATTTTTATAAAGTACTCCATGCTTCTCATCTACTGCTGATAGGTGGTCATCCCTAGTTTTTAGGTTACCACTAGTTATAGCACCCTTGTTTAATAAAACATCCTTTTCCTTACTATTGGGAGTTTTAAGCTACTCTTACCCGCGTCTGCGGTAGTATTTATCTATATAACTCTGCCATTTGACTCGTTTAATGTAGTTAGGCAATTTGGTAGCAATGCCATAGTGTATACTAGCAAACTGCTCTACTCAATACTACATAGCTCAGCAGCATTATTCATGGTGCTTACCACTTAGCAAATTGACTGTATCATTACAAAATTTGAGCAAAGCCATACAATTTCCACTCCCAGAATTTTTGTTTTTGCTGTCTATTTCAGAATGTTTTGCTATTATCTTCCTAGGTACAGGTTTTACTGGTTTCAGATACAGTAATTTGTAGGTTTTGTCTTTATTTGCTTTTCACTTCTTTGGTTGTTTTTTTGTTTATTTATTTTTAATTAAATATTATAATCTGATTTATTCTAATTGAGATATAGTTTGTGTGGTCCTATGTTTCTAGAAGAAGGTCAGAAGAGGCAGGTGGAGGCGGTATACCTCAAGAAGTCTTAGAAATATCATCTATAAAAAGTTCTTCCGATGGGTTCTTATCCAGCTAGTAGGGCAAAGTGTAGTAGACTTCTTCTGTGGTTCATGAAAACATGTCTTGTCACTTTGTTCTTAGTAGACACATTCTGTTGTGTTGCTACATATACAGTACCATCAAAAATATCAAATTAATGCTTATAAATTGTATTCATTGCTTTGGAAAAAAGTGAAACAGCTATCAATGGAGTATTAAACATTCCAGTGAGATGATCAATATGGATATTATCAGATTTCACCTTACCAGTCCATCTAACTGGGACTAGCCATTACGTAAACCCTTTACCTCAGCTGGAAATGGTGCTTGGAAGAGGTCACCCAGCAATGAGGGTAACTCCTCTACTACTACAAATCTAACTTGGGCTGCAGACCCCCTTCCTCCCACCCCTCCCCTTTGTAGGCAGTTACCAGACGGCAGCAATTTGCCAGCACCCAGTGCAGAGCTACACCTAGCTGCCAACCCAGCTGCTGAGACTAAGATTGGAATTTTCTTTGGGGGGGGAGGGGCAGTCTTTAGCCTGCTTGTTTATAATTCAACGTTATTCTCGGTAGTGAAATCTGTGACTGCTGTTACTCATTCTGAACTCCTTAGGTCTGGTATAAAAGGATGAATCTCCCTCCCTCCCTCCCTCCCTCCCCTTGCCCTTTGACCACTGGCTCCTATTCAAATTCAAAACATAGCCCCAAGAGAACTCTCCATTATAGCTCTCACTATCCAACCCACACCACTTTAACTAAAAAAGCTATATGTAATCATTTTTGCGAGATCAGGTGTGTATGTGTGTATGTATGCATTTCTTGATTGAAGATAACAAGATAGTATCTTGCAGAACTCTGATAGCACACTATATCTTTGGCAGTTAAATTTGGCTGTCAATGGAGAACAGTACAGTACGGTTCTTCTTTCTCTATTTAGAGCCCACCATTTGTTGTTGTTTTTCTTGTTAGTTTGTTTATTGTTTTGTCTTCTGTTAAGATGATCACGACTTTTATGCAGGCATTGTTTCCCAGCTTTTGTGCACTAAGTTGCTGTTAAATAAGTCTCCTAGGAAGTCCACGACAAAAACTGTCAGCGCCATTTTCCCTTATAGGTGAAATCAGCCTGCTAATCTCGGCGACCTTTAGTTTAAGGTTAAGACCTCTGCCCTAAAGCTACCTCCAGTTCCTGGCAGCTAACTGCAGAGGGCTCTGGGTGCCTCCCCCTCCCCCCTGCTGGCCAACCACTGGGCGGCACGTTGGTTGGCTGGGGGGGGGGGGGGGGGGGGGGGGGGGGGGGTGGGCTGGTTACAAGCACGCTGGTTACCATGGTGTTATTAAGGTGAGAAGTACGAGAGTGAGAAGTTTGCTATGGTGCTCCGCTATAAAAGTGGGTTCCTACCAGTTTCTACTACCTTTAGCTGGAGTGCAATAGCTTGGCTGTGCCTAAAGTACAATACAAGGGCTGGCCACTGCCATGCAGTTGGCCTCCTAGGAAAAATCCAGTGCAAAGAGAAGAATTTGACCTTTTCTAGCTGCAGTTTGTGTGGATTAAGATCAGGATGGAGAGAGAAGTGCAGACAGTGAATGCAGCAACAGCTACTGGACCAACCAAACTTAAGCTACTAATGTCACCTAACCTAATGCAATGGAATGCTCCCATTAATGCCAGCCAGTTTATTGACGTATGGATTATTCAAATGGATTGATGAATAATTATGTTAATTTCAAGTTACTACATAATGTTTGTTATGTGTATCTGCAGGTAGAATGTCAGGTATGGTGCCCATCTGTTACCCTGGCAACCCCTGCCAGCATGAAGACGCCACTTTCCACCTCCCAGTTCGAGTACAGTGATTTGCGCTACAACCAGGCTTCTTCCTACAAATATCCTTCTCTGAAAATGGCACCAAGTGAGTCAGTGCATATTGGTTTTGATTTCTTATTTTAATAATTTTGTCTTGGTCATTGTTCCCTTATGTATACTAACAGGAGGACATGTGCCAGCCAAGAAGACTAGCATTGGTAGCAACAGCAGTGGGAGTGGCTCTCAGGACCTGGGTTCCATGCCATATCGGCCAACTTTGAAGAAGGTTCTTGACCGATGTTCTTCAATAAGGAGACAGCAGGAGAGCGATGCTTCAGGTGAAAGAAATGGCACTACTGGTATTTAATTGGTAACAAATTCTGGCGAAATTTTTGAAAGTTGCACCATTTGTGTCTCCGTGGGAAATATTTGGTGCTAGATCAAGATAAACAAATGCATTAAATTCTTAATTTGCGTGTGTTTGCATGTGCTTGTGAATTCACTTTGTATATGTGTGCTTATTATGAGTTCATATTTCTCTGTAAATATGTGTGTGCACGTGTAGTCTGTTCTGGTACTTGGGTGCAGTCTATGTATGTAGTGTGTGTGTGTGTGTGTGTGTGTGTGTGTGCAGATGGTTTATATGTGTGCTTGTGTTGTATGTTTTTGTATGGATGTATGCATGTCTGTATGTGTGTGCTAAAGTAATATGAATTGAATAATTATGAATTTCTGAATTCTAATACTGTATTTACCAGCATGATCACTGTCAGTCAGCTCTTTTGTTTATGTTTGTTTGTTTGTTTGTTTGCTTACAGTTGAGAGTGGTAGTATTGGCTCTCCTAGTGTGAGACCCCAAGAGGCCCATAAGCAGCAGCAACAGCCGCCTAAAGAGAGCCAACAACCTAGCTCTGACAATAAGGATCACCCTAATAGTGGTAAGCACACACACACACACACACACACACACACACACACACACACACGCACACACACACCTACTAATGTACACAAAATTATTGTTGTGTAGTGCAAGTATTCTAGTACAATGTGGCTATCTTTGATCAGCAGAGTCCATGACCATCCCATTCTTTTCACTTTTAAGTTTAAAGTGGCAAATTATATACATTAATATTTACAGTTTGAATCAGTGTCAGAGATAATTTAAAATCCAAATCTGTGATTTAACTCTTTTCAAATGCTTAATTAAGACTAGTGTCAAAATTGTCTGGGAAAATTTGGAATTAATTAGCACCCAGATAAAACAATGCCACATTGGTGTGAAAAAGTGGTTGTCAAGCATTGGGTCCCCTCTTGGGGGTCTGTTAATGTTTCTTTACTATCTAGCAAATACACCAGACCTTGGTTCTGGCAAACTTTCTTCTAACCAAGTTGTGCCCTCTAAACTCGAATCTTCATCAAAACAGCTTGAAGGAGGTAAGACATTGGGGGCTCCCCAGTCCCCAGTGCCACTCAATATGAGCCGTGAAGGGGGTATAGAGATGTAGGGAAGTAAAGCAATGTGGTTATTGTCATGGTAGTGTAATACAACCAAATAATAAAAATTATCTACCAAATACTTCCTTCTTTTTTTTTTACCTAATTTGGAAGCACACTGTTGTGGGAAAAAAATGCAAGCTGAATCCGTAGTGACATTGCTTCATGATTCTTCTCGAAGACTAGCTGGGAATGGCTTGCTTCAATTAGAATGTTATTCATAGCTAGAATGTTTTATTTTCATACTTGTAAGTTGACAGGGTGACTGTTCTTTTACTGTGTATTATAATGTATATATATTCATTGAATTCACATTCAGTAAATTATATGTGCGTATATACGTGTGTATGCTGTGTTTGTTTGTGTGTGTGTTTATGTATGTGTGTATGTATATATGTATGCATGCATGTGTGTACATATGTGCATTTATGTGTGATTGTACATATGTATGTGCACATATGTATGTGTGTATGTGTGTACGTATGTGTGCATGTGCGTGCGTACTTGATCTACAGTATAAGTTGTTTCACTTGCATTTATGCAGGTCGAAGTTTAAGTGGTAGCTCTGGGACAAGGATTTCAAGCTCTAAGATGGGCAGGGACATTATGAGGCAGAAGTCTCAGTTGACACATGGTAGGTGTGCATGAATTAGATCATCACTGAATCTACTACCTTTATGGTAGAATTTTCACTTTGCACTTTCATAACACTTTAGCTACGTACTCCAACTTTAAAAAATCTGTTTTAGCTGAAGAACTTTTTAATGGCCGCATTCAATGAACTTTATTGCTTGTCTAATATTTAAAGCTATGTGTTGCATACTCACTAAAATTTAGATTTACATAGAGTGGCTAGAGGTTCTAATGAGCACACACATACATATACAGAACACAAGACGCACATGGATCATACACATAGATGCACACACACGTACACACATGTGTACACACACATATATACACACACATGCACTTACACACATGTGTACATGCACATTTATACACACACATGCACTTACACACATGTGTACACACATATATATACACACACATGCACTTACACACATGTGTACATGCACATATACACACACACATGTGTACACACATATATATACACACACATGCACTTACACACATATATTTGTTACCACTGGCACAAAAATCCAATGATTTGGCATAATCGTCAATAAGCCAGTCTCTTGCCTTTAAATTAGTCATAACTTGATAAAAATCTGTGGATCTTTTTTTTTTTTTTTTTTTTTTGGGGGGGGGGGGGGGGGGGGGGGGGGGGAGGAGGTAATTTTTTAATATCCTGAACAATACTCTATTCGATAAAAATCTGTGTGGATCTATTTTGTGATGGGGGGGGGGGGGGGGGGGGGGGAGAACGTTTTTGAATAATTTATGAACAATACTCTATTCGATAAAAATCTGTGGATCTTTTTTTTGGGGGGGGGGTGTTTTTTTAATAATAGTACGGCGCGTAAGTTGCCCATTAAAAATGAATGGGAAAAATCGCTGTTAAATTGAAATCGCACGGGAAAAGTGAAATAGCGCGTAACTAATTGAAATACCTCAGTAACTAAGTAGAAACTAAGTGAAATACCTCGGTAGCTAAGTGAAATAGTACGGGTAAGTGCGCACGCGTAGAGCGTTAACCTTGGAAACGTACAGTTCCAGTAGTTTCTAGTAGGGGACAATGTGCAAGAGACTTTTTAAAAAGCTGGCCTACTATTAGTGAGTGATAGCACGGATAACCTGTGCTATTAGGGAAAGCAATTGAAATAACACTCGGCTTCGCCTCGTGCTATTTCAATCATTACTCGTGCTATTAATCCCGAATAGCACAGTTACACGTGCTATTACTCATACTAATTTCTATACAATATTTTATTCCGGTTTTATAAATACTGATATATTTATTGTTGCCCAGACAAAGAGCAAATCCCAGCATCACCTCTGGGTTCTGGCAAACAGAAGCTTCCATCAATGACGCTAAAGCGGCATGTTGCAACACCTGGACCTCGTAGTGCTCAGGGCATCCTGACTGGGAGGTCTTCAGCACCTGTCAAGGCAACAAAGAAGGCCATCAGCTTCCCTCAACTCCGGACTCCGCCCTACTCTGCCTCCAAGTCCACTTCTTCCACCTCCTCCCTGAGCAGGAGTACTGGCATTAGCCAGTGGGACAAGAATGCAAATGGGAAGAGAGTGGGTGAGAAAGGAATCTCTTTTATATGTGGGGTGGGTTGCTGGGACCAGTGGTCAACAGCATTGGAGCCACTAGTGGGTGTGATGTGCTTGTGTGTGTGTGTGTGTGTGTGTGTGTGTGTGTGTGTGTGTGTGTGTGTGTGTGTGTGTGTGTGTGTGTGTGTATATATATATATCAATTGCATGACTAATGAGTGTTCATTAGCTCGCTCAGAAACTGCCTTTGAAAGTGTACAAAAAAAACTTTTTGGTAGAGCTGGAACGAATATAAAAGCATGCTATCAGGATACCCTGGCCTGACTATTTAGTATGGACAACTATTACAGACTGCCTGCAGAAGTTTGCAACCCAGCCTAGCCTTCCAGCTTAACTTTTTGTTGTTGTAATTCCCAGACCTGACTCTGCTTTTATTTTTAAGAATCATATTCTAGTACTTGCCAACCCGGCCCAACCAAATATCTGGATAACCTGATATTTGATAACCTGATATTTGATAACCTGATATTTGATATTTGATAACCTGATATTTGATAACCTGATATTTGATATAACCTGATATTTGATAACCTGATATTTAAAAGCCGGATATTTTTGTTACAGCTCCATTTTTCAGTTGTCGCAACTGTTAAATTTTGTACTACTTTTATTATGTAGTTCATCCATATCCCACCTCTGGTGAGCAACAGTCCTATGGGATCAACCTAGTGCCTCAGATACCGCCTATCCACAACAAAAGATCTTCTGCTGAATCGATATTTAACCACGCCCACTCCAACTACGCCAGTTCTGATCACAGCAACTCTAGCACGAGGACTAACAGCACGTGCAGCTCCAGTACCAGGTCATCCGCAGGTCCCAAATACGGGAATGTTGCCGTTCAGACGGGTGAGATTTAAAAAAAAAAAATTTTTTTTGCACTTAGAGCAGTAAATGTATATCGATGTTTTTTTTAAAAGCAAACATAGAGACTTTGGACATGTGGTTGGTAGATATATGATATATATACAATGCATTATGATGGTCATTTTTCTGCATTTACTTGTGAAAGATAAATGGGAAAATTACCTATTTAGTCTAACATGATGGGTAAAGAAGGTGTAGGATTCATTAAATTTACTTCTCTTCCCTCTTCTTGTCTCTCTTTCTCTCCTCAGATTCCAACATATCTGTGATTCCAACCAGGACTGTCAGGTATGCTCGAGACTTGGGTGATGAAATTCCAGTCACTAGAGATCTAGTTGAGCTCATCCATATCTCAGAGAAGTTCCTGAATAGAAAGGTTCCCAAAATGGGTCCACAAGTGTGTTATGGTAAGATGACGAGGCAGAAATGTGCAAACTTTGTGTTTGGTTACCACAGAAACTTATAGCATCATATTAATTAGTTTAGTGAACACAATTATATGTAAATTATGTATGATATATTATTTTCATGCCTTGAAGTGAAAGAATGTGTAAATAAAATGTTGTTTTAAAAAACATGACCCTATATATATTGGTATCTGCATCTGCAGTATTGAGGGGAAAATATCTGTTAATCACATCAACAGTGAATAAATGCAATAATTGATCTAACTTTTTCTGCAAATTTTATTTTTAAATCTACTCTTGAAGTGCAGCAGAAAAAGTCCCACTTGAATGCGTTTATGTGAGAAATATTGTTTTTAATACTTGTTATAATAGTCAGGGTGTGATATGGCGAGATATTTCATGAGCAGGCTAATTTTTTTTCACTAGCCAGAGGCAAGTGAAAATAAGGCCTGTTAGTGAAATATGTAATAAGACGTTTATTCTATACTAGATATCTCCACTGCAGTAGTTATCAAATTCTACATTCTATCTAGGACGTTAGTTGCACAGTCATTTGTACCAAATGTTCAAGTCACTCCTCATCTTCCCCACAGTGTTGGTTGCCTTATTTCAATCGAACTAGCTATACCTCATCGTCATCAAGACCTTCTAGTTCCTCCACCATCTGGATGGTTGTTTAATCACTAGCAGCATATCCTAGGATAACAAGAGTGTGCAATACAGAGCAAGAACCATGTGATACCGTGAGAGGTCACGTGTCATGAAGCTATAAGTACCTTTGTGAAGATATCTAGTATAAAATTATATATATGAATGCTTTCGTCTATTTGTTGTACCGTATTTAAATTATCATTATGTAGTTTTGGACCAGCGTATGCCTCAGGAGCACGCAGTGAATGATCTCAAGCAGCGTGCCATTTGCAACAATTCTGCCAGTCCTTACAGGAATGCCGTTCTGGCTCGTCCAAGTCGCAGGAAGTACATAGTGGGGCAGACCAACCACCTGGAGGGGGCTAGGGTTCACACCAGATATTTCCTGCCCTCGCATGGTGTTGATCTCAAGACCAGGCTCTATCTCAGCTAACTCCCTGAGTTCACTCAGGTCTTCTGATGTAGCCATTTTAAAGTTAAAAGAATAGCCTAGTTACACAATAGTATATATAGATAACCTTGTTGTCTATACATACACACACTAATATACTTTGTTATGCAATAAAATGTTTGATAATCAAAGTTAACCCCCCCCCCCCCCTTTTTTTTTGCCTGTTGTTCAATTTCCTTATCCATTAGGAGCATTGAAAGCTAAAATTTGACATGATATCCCCTTCTAAGTCCTACCCATTTGTTTTGGTCAAATGATCAAAAAATTATCTTTGAAAAAGAAATGACTTATAAAAATTCAAGAGACTAAAATATAGTTCACATTTTTTTTGTTGATATGACAGAATACATGAAAATCAGTCAGTCTGTAGTTGCATGTAGAAATGCAGCTGACTTCATGGAGTATTCGACATGTTCATACAGTATGATCCATTCCCAAATTAGTATTGATGAAATTGACTGTTCAAATCAACGTTTTCAATAGACTATCCAATCTGTTGACAAGAGACCACAGCAGAAAATATCCTTGTCACATTTGCAAGAAGATCCATCCAATTACCATACTATGAGAGCTTCATTATGCTGTAGCTTTTTCACTGAGACTTCAGCTCTCAAAAAAAAAAAAGAAAAAAAAAAAAGAAAGAAAAAGCAAGAACAACATAAAAAAAAAAAAGAAAAAAAAAAGGGAGTTGTGGTAGATGCGACAGAAAAGAAAAAACCCCAAAAACAACAACAAAAAAAAAACACCCAATAGCCCACGAAAGTTTTGTACATATATTAAGTCCTGAAACTTAGTGTGAAGTTCTACGAACCACAAACACATGACATGAATCATACAACACAGTGCATTGCAGGTACAACCAAATATTATAGTGCTCAGCCAAGTAGTCTCCTTAGAGGATGGGTCAATCAAAAATTACACATTAGTAGGTCCAGATTACAACAAATACATGAATACCACTAAGGTATGCAGAGCGTCAGATAAGTGAAAGAGTGAGAATGAGAGAAGAAGGAAGAGTAGAATCGACTGGCCTGAATTAAGTGGGCAGCTGATACAGGGACGGGCACATTACACAGTGAAATTACAAGCAAGAGACGGAAAGATAGAGAAAGTAAAAAGGGAGGGTAAGAGCCTGTGATAGGTGTGATTAGGCCATTTGGCCTGCCACAGTAGCTGCGGCGTTTGAAGCGGACGGCATCGATGAAGCTGTGGGTTGAGAAGAGCTGGCGTCAGTAGATTGATAATCGTCAACATACAATGTCTTGTTGATGACCTTGGGTACTGGCTTGATTTCCGTTCTGAGCTCTTTTTCAATGGTCATGAGGTTGTACCGATCGCCGTGAGTTATGAGGTTGATGGCCAGGCCGAGGTGCCCAAATCTACCAGACCGTCCTATTCGGTGCAAGTAAGTCTCCGAGGTCTTGGGGAAGTCAAAGTTGATCACAACGTTGACAGCTTGGATGTCTATTCCTCTTGTCAGAAGATCTACACAAAACACAATTATATAATAATGCATCATCAGCAAATCCTGTTCCTGTCACACTGGGGGCTATAACTCCACTGTTAGGGGAAATCCATCCATGGGCAGTAAATGGAATTGTTAGCTGCTTTAAAATAAGGTACAGATTGTCAGTAATGTATTTTGCAATAGAAATTACGGTGGATGGTAATCCGTGCGAGTCGACATTTTCAAAAAGCAACAAGTCTTGGGGGACACTATCAAGGATCCAGCAGGTGTGACTACACAGACACTTCTTAAGCTTTATATTAGACACTTGTACTTCAGACTTGGTAAGTCGAACAATACCCTCCCTTTGAATCTTTTTTTTTGTTGGCAATACTGGGCTACATTTAAGGGGGGAGGGCAAAGGGGGTACTTCCTTCCCCCCCCCCCCCCCCCCCCCCAAACATCTTCTAGTACTATCATTTGACTATGCAAAATGGAATCAGCGTATGTATATAGTCTGAACTGTGTTTTTTTATATACATACTGCAAGGGTCTCTTTACAACAGAATGTGTCCGTTTTTTCTCTCATTGCCCCTCCTAAATCCAAGAAAGTTGCTTATACAGCTCTGTCATAAATGACAAAAAGTGGTTATAGCCTTGTTACGCTTTGCCGACTTTCTGGTGAACAGTCACATTCAAAGGTGAAGGAAGAATGATTATACAGACCTTGAAAAGGTTGCCCACTTCATAGTTGATAACTTCACTAAACTATAAACCGTTCTGATCTGAGATATACACTAAAGCCAACACCTACCAGTACAAACCAGATTCCTGCACTCTCCATTCCTGAAGTCGTGGAAAACCTTGTTTCTGTGGCTCTGGGTCATCTTGGAGTGGATGAAGAAACAGGAGTAACCCAACTGTGTGATTTTCTTGGCCAGCAGTTCCACACGCTGGACTGAGTTGCAGAAAATGATGCTCTGGTTGATTTGTAACTTGGAGAATAGCGTATTGAGACAGTGAACTTTCTGGCGCTCTTCCACATAAGCATAGTACTGGGTCACACCTTTCAAAGTGAGTTCGTCCATAAGGTTGATAGTGTATGGAGATTTCAGGTACTTCTCCTGTAATAACAACAACAACGACAACAAACAGCTGTGATAGATATTCGCAATGTAAACATTCTTCAGTTAAAAATTACAAAAATCCGTAACAGTTTAGAATTGCTGGCATCAAATACAGATACACAATCAATGTATCAGTCACAGTATTTACCATAAAGCCCCGGATGGCAACAGGAAAGGTAGCAGAATACAAGAGAATCTGCCTATCAGAGGGCAAGAAGGAGATGATTTTGTCCAGAGGTTGCTGATAGTCCATGGAGAGGAGTTTGTCAGCTTCATCCAGCACTAAGATCTGACATTGGCTCATGTTGGCTATTCGTTTCTCTATCAGATCCAAAATACGTCCTGGGGTGGCTACTACGACGTGGACTATAGCACAAAATCAAACAAATATAACATACTAGCAAAACAACAACAACAACAACAACAGTAGCATACCATTATATAGTAGTATATAACATATACATCACCAAAAACACCACCATTATACCACTAAGTTGAGTTATACAACATTCGATTTCACATCTTCATTCACGCTTGATCATTCTGAACTATTGAAATGGTGAAATAAAGCTTTACCAAATGTAAACTTCAAGTCACTTTACGATTGACACAAGTCGCTCCTACAAACAACCACATACCCAGACATCCTCCCACAGCATAAATCCCCCCAAACTTTGTATATACCCTGTATAGTTACCCTCATAAAAAATAAACACGACAAGTAGTACTATATTTAGAGGCAAAGCTATTAGTAGTATACACTAGGAAAAAAAAAAGTCCTATTGGATTTGAACCTGTTACCGACAGTTTCAGTTTACATGAATCCAGACAGAGAGTTACAAATGGACTTGAATACACCAACTTTTCCATCTCTCCTCTCATCTCTGCCAGATTCACATCAACCAATTGACACATCTTCACACATTCAGGTAGTACACAATCAAAACATTACACACATTCAACCTGCAGGATAAGTCTTTTCAGGATATAAACGGGCAAGGTGTGAGTGGGCATACTCACCTGTTTCATCCAATCTCATAATATCATCTCGTAGACTTGTCCCCCCAGTGGTCACCATGACTCTGGCTTTCATGTATTTTCCCAACTCTTTGCAAATTTGAGATGTTTGGAGAGCCAGCTCCCTAGTTGGAACAATGACCAAGGCTACAAAAACACGAGCGAAATATGTTACGACTCATCCTATATCACCATTTTAACAATTGTGCTTTAATTGGAACAACTTAAGCCCAAACAAAATGTTAACACGATATGCTCTAGATGGACAACAAGCAATTATGTTACCTTGCACATAACTTTGCTGGGTGTCCGTTTTCTCAAGCAATGGGATTAAGTAAGCACCAGTCTTTCCTGTGCCATTCTTGGCGCGTGCCAGTATGTCTCTCCCAGCCAGGGCTATTGGGATGCTTTCTTCCTGAACGGGGGAGGGAACTTCATAACCTTTCTCAAAGATGCCCATGAGAAGCTCCTTTTTGAGGCAGTAATCTTCAAACTCATTGCCCTTTCTTCTTGTAACATCCTATAATGTAAACAAGTAATATTGATACCTTTTCCCACAGATGTATTACAGGTACTAATGACTCAATATTACCTCAGTCTTCACTCTCGTGTCCCTGGGAGGCATCTTAATTTGCGACTTCCAGTCACTTCTGCCGAACAAAACCCAAAGATTAGTACCACACGAATACGTCCCGCTCTTACGACCTCTCACAACTTACGTCGCAGTACTTGTCGCAGCTATCTGGGATTCTACAATGACTGGAGTGGCCATAGTGCACAGTTGAAGTTTGTATTCTGACGGGTTTAGGAGTGTCCTTTATTTTTCGCCTCCGCCAAGTGTTGCTATCCCTCTTCGTGTCGTCGGGGGTGTATTGTTATCCTCGCACGAATAATATCTTGGACTTCTGCGCCCGGGGCGTGCCATCATCATCATTGCAATATTACTCTTCTAATTTTATGAAACTTCATAATAACGCGCGGGCAAAACAAAACATCTACTGAGAAAAAACTTCATTAATAATAGCGCAGTTCATGCAAAGTAAAGAAGGCTCACCCTACATTTTTAAACTACCATTCAACTATTTATGCTGAATCAATCCAGCAAATACATACAAATGAAGGAAAAACAATTATAAGAAAATGATTGGAAGTCAAGATTTTCATATTATTTCTTGGTCCTTTTAGATCCAGTGACTGGACGAAATGACTGCATGGAATGTGGACATGAGAAGTCATCACTGTCGTCTTGCGTGAGCTACATACAAACATCATATTATCTCCTATCATCACTACTCCTGCCACCTTCCATCCACGATGTGTGGCTCATTCAGACATTGCTTGTCCACCACCACATTGCATCACACAAACAAACAAACACCACTAATCACTTACATCAATACTGTCATAGTCTTTATCTTCACTCTTTTTCTTTTTCTTCTTGCTGGTACCGAAAACATCTTCATCTGATTCTGAATCATAAACTACAGACCGTTTCGTGCCTCGCTGCAGAACAAAGTTTGACATAAATATCAATGTAAATAATTTACCCAGACAACATAGCTTTCTTGATATAAAAATTTAAATACACCCTCATGCTTAGGTACATTCCAGCTTTACATTCCAAGTAAAAGAGCACATTGTATGTGTATTGTGGCAAGCCTAATGATCACCGCAACGTGTTGTACATCTGCTCAAGGAGAATGCTGAACAAGGAGCACACAGCTGTCTTTTAGTTACATACACGTGTCAATGTTCACAATGTTGTCCTACTTTCCCTCAGCATGCATGCTCGAGACGCTTATAGTACTCGGTTTGTCTGTCAGTCATTCTGTCATACAACAGCGGATCTCGAAGACGATGGCCTCCTGAAGATTGAAAGAGCCACCAAATTGTTGTACTGGACAATTAAAGTCCCTTTACTTGTCACAATATTTTTGCTTTGACTTAGCTTTCCAGGAAAAAACAACAACAACAACAACAAAAACAACCCAAACAAACTAGTCATTGTCGCCCCATAAGTTACATCGAAATTATGAGAGCAGAGCAGTAGTATGTCGCAATCTTTACAAAGTGCTGGAATTGGAGTTTGGTGTTGAAACTACAGGTGAGTGTTCACTGTACATTGAATATTTATGCTATTGTCATTGCACAAGCTCTATTAATACCTTATTAGGTATGCCAAAGTAATTATTTTTGTCTGAGAAATGATTTTGTAAGTCAGCTAGTGCATAGTAGTGCTGAGTGCTGAGGGGTTGCACCTTTAGTCTTTTTTATATATTAGAAATAGCACATAACAATACATGTTCATTTGAATATACACATGTATTAAAACACTCAAAGTTTTGCTCTAGTCCCAACTTATATTACATGTAACTCTTGTCAAACCTTAGTAGAACCAGTGACTGGAGTATAGGAAGCAGAGGCGCCCACATTGGTGGCTCCACTACTGGCTTTCTTCCTGCCACCGCCTCTCCCCCTGCCACTCCCTCTGCCTCTAGCTGCTGACGACTGTCCTGCACTGCTCCCACCTCGAGCTCCACCCCTCCCACCTCTGCCACGCCCTCTACTTCTAGTGGATTTTTCTGGTACCTAACCAAAGTAAAAGAGAAAACAAACAAACAAACAATCAAGAAAAAAGGAATAAAAATTTTATTACATACAAAAATCAGAAGCTGTAAATGATGATGGTGATAATAATAATAATAATCATCATAATACTAATATAATACTAATCATACTAATCATAATCATAATAATAATAATCATCCTAATATAATAATAACAAAAAGGATAACAATAGTGATACTAATAAAAAGAAAAAATTTACAAAGTCATCTGATCTAAGTCATCTGAAAGTAAAAGTGACGAAGCTATCTGTTGCTTTCAAAATCACAAGTTGAATGTATTTTTGTCCTCCCAATCTAGCTGCACTCACTCTGGTAGCAGTGGCGGTGCGGTCTTCATCAGAAGAGCTGTCCAGAGTAGAAGGGTCTGGCTGGTTCAGACGACTAATAGCCAATTCCTGTTAGTGCAAATTAGACTAGCAATAATAATAGATGGAGCAATCAGAATGTTTATTCAGGAATGCATACAGAGGGAAATATCCCTCCCCTCCCCCAAGCAGACATCCCCTCTCCCTTAAAATAGTTCCCCCCTTAGCTAAACTAACTCAGTTACACATATTATGTGTACAAGTAGTAAAACTTCTGCAAATTAAATATTTCGTTTAAAAACCAATGTCAGTCTGATGTCACAACTTATCCTTGCTTGACGTACTATAGACATTATAGTCTTTCATTGATGCATGGTACACGTTATCCCCTTCATCCCCCTGATATTTCATACAGAGGGGGTACTGAGTACTGAGATACAACAAAGCACAACCTCCTAGCCTAGCCTACCAATTTTTCACATTTTAAATTTATGCTGATTGTGCAGTCAAGAAACATCAACAAAACATCAACAAAAAAAAAAAAAAAAAAAAAAAAAAAAAAAAAAAAAAAAAAAAAAAAAAAAAAAAAAAAAAAAAAAAAAAAAGAAGAAGAAAGAAACAAACAATAATAACAAATAAATTATTTTTTAAAACTCAATTTGGTGTGGGTAAGTACCAGAATCAACTAAGTACCAGGAACAACTAAGTATCAGAAACAACTAAGTACTTAGGTGATTATAAAAGTAGTATTGAAATGTAGTCACAACAAAATGACCACCACAGTTGGTACTTCTCAAGACTCCAGCCAAAACATCTCCCATGCATGACATCACCATATCACTACTCCAGAGCAAGCCAATTGCACACCACTTCTATGTGACACAGCAGTAATCTACTGATATTAACACTCATTGCTTTGGGAGACATGTCTTAGACCCATCCATACCCTTCCTCCTATTACTTCACTCATTCTGAATGGTTTCGATGCTAAGCAGTTTCCCAGACTCTCCCACATGCTCAAGCACTAGTTCTAATCTTGTATTCAAGTTATATTTGCTCAAACTTGCTTCATGATGGCAGGTGAACCAAGTAGTATTGTGCCATAGCCACTGGTATAAAAAAGAATGGTAAATATGCTCTATATAGAATGTAGTATAAATTACAGGTATGTACATTAGATAGTTGGTTAGAATTAGATTATGAATAATTAGATCCCATTGCTATTGTTACTAGGTGGTGTACTAACTTGGTAAGTGTGCACTATTTTTTGCCTTTAGGTATATGAACTGTGCATACTAACAACCCTTGGGGTATTGCTATTTTTGAGTTTTAGTTTAATAGAATAGGCCAGATAAAGCGGGAGCCGGTGGATATGATATGTGAGGGTCTACTACCCTCTCATATCCGCCCTATACGGGGACCAGCCCTAGTTGGATAACTCTCCTGCTGACGCTCACTCCTGCTGGCGCTCATACCCAGGAATTTACCATAGCTAGCTGCTTAACTGCTTACTGGCAGAGCAGCCCACGGTAGAGTTAGATCTGGAGATAAAACAGCTGGCAGCTACAATGCTAAATAAACTTGCCAGTGTGCTTCAATTGAATTTTAATTGAATTTTAATTTTGGGCTGGAAATTCGCTTGACACCACCATATCTGCAAAAATGCTGATAAACATAGTTGCTAGTGGAAACTGGGCATGGGTAAACGGGATCTAAAATAGTTCTAGTTTGAAGAAATAAAAAAGTATCATATCTCTTTTCAACCACTTTCCTCTCTCTCCCTTTCTCCACCCCATGCTGGACAGACTCACCTCTCTCACTTGATTCATCCCCTCCACTTCCTGGACCTTGAACAATTCTTCCCTCTGTCGCTCCACCTGTGCATCAAATGCAGAACAATTTCTACAATCATTGAGTAAGAAAAATCAACAACAAAAAACAAACAAACAAAAAACAAACAAAAAAAAACACAAACATAAACAAAACAACAACAAAACAAACAACAACAACAACAACAACTAAACCTGGGTGTCAACATCTTCATCACGTATGGAATTAGTTTTGAGTAGTTTTTGTGAAGCCTCCAGCGAGTACTTGACACAGCTATATTATATATAGTTCATAAAATTCACACAAAAAGATCATAATAGGCACATGAAAGATACATAAATACTAACATAAACAAACAGCACCTGCTCCTATTCACAAAGCTGGCTAAGCCCTTAATCAATAGTAGTCACTTCTCACTTACGTAGACACGGAATCATTCTCCATCTTCTCTACATACTCAAAGAGAGCTTCAGTCATGTTTTTGTAAGAAAGAAGTTCAATCTTCTCTTTATTGACTTCTTCTTCTAGATACTCAGATATGTTAGAACCAGCTATGGCGCGCTCTCCTGCAGTTGTGTAATCTGCTTCATCACTTGATTTCTTCTTCACAACTGAACATTACAAAGGTGTTTGTGTGTGTTGACAAAAGGGGGAAAGTAGAAAATAGATTTAGCCATAAAGCACAACAAACTCGTAGTTTTATACTAGTGCTGGGGTCAAATATCAGTGTATTTGTATTTAAGCTGTATTTAAATACTTTTTGAGTATCTGTATTTGTATTGGAAATACTTTTGTTTAAAAATCATAAGGTACTGTAGATGATGAAATGTGAGTTTTCATACTAGTAGATCTCCTGGAACATATTTCTATTGGACAGATTTATTCTATTGTTTAGTTCTGGAAAGTACAGAATCAAGTGTTGTTTGGTCTATATTGGCATAATTATACTGAAATAACTAAATAGCTACTTTTTTTATATTTATTGTAAAAGCTGCTGTTAAATTAACTGAATGTACACTAATAAAGGGCGTGCTGGTGTCGAATGTGAATGAACCCAGCATCCTCAAGTAATAGAGACAATCCACTGAACCTGCCGAATCATAATGACGCCTACAACCACCCCATACTAGCAACACTAGTTCCAGTGTATTTATGCATTCCAGTATCTTTAGTGCCAGTTCAAAGATTGTTTAGCATAGCGAGAACAGGTGCTTCAACCCTGCAGATATCGTTTAAAGGACAAAACATTTGAAGAACTAATGTTCGTCAGGTGTAATCTATTTTTCCTCGTAACACTTGGCTACTGTAGTTATGATGCTATTTAAAAGTGTTTGTATTTGTAATGGAAATGCTGTATCTAGGAAAGTATTACTTATTTTATATTTGAGTTTTTCAAAGTATTTGTATTGTATTTAAATACTATTCAGAGTATTTGACCCCAACCCTGATTTATACCTTGCTTTTCTCGTCTGTGATGCCATAATAGCAAGTTTTTAGGATTGGCTGCTTTATCCAGGAACTTCTGCCCAAATCTAGCCAGACTGAAAGTGCTGTACCCTCCGCTGTAATCAACCTAAATCAACAAAACACACCAACTTCTTAATTAGTCTTGTACTCCAATAAAATTGCAACTGCTGCCACTTTCTTCACCACATGCCTCTGTAGCTCAGTGGTTAGAGCACTGGTCTTGTAAACCAGGGGTCGAGAGTTCAAATCTCTCCAGGGGCTTTCACTAGCATTTTTTTTTTTTTTTTTTTTTCCCCTCCCCCTTCCCTTTCCCCCCTCTTTTTTTTTCCCTTCTACTAATGCTGGGGTTGATAGAGTTCAAATCTCTCCATGGGACGTCAGCTACACACTTTTTTCCTTCCCAATTACATTTTCCCCCTCTCTTCCTTCTATGGTTTTTACTTTTCTTTTTTTTCCCTATGTATCACCACCACCACCTTAGGTAGCACCCGATCACCACCACAAAAACATGTAATACCACAGATATGTTGGGCTGTAAGATAGCAAACATTTATACCACAACAAAAGCAACAATTAAATCACCTAAAATGTGAACCCTCAGTGTACTATACACTCGCTAGCTATTTCTCAGACCCAATATAGTGCAATGAAAACGGTAGATGTAAATGTTGTCTTCATAAGAGAAGTAAACTTGCTAAAGACATTCACCAATAGTTGAACACAAAATTCTAAATTCAAACACACAGTTATTAACTGTGTGTTTGAATTTAGAATTTTGTGTTCAACTACTTCTCAGCGTAAAGCAAAACTACCATGGACAGCAAGAAAATATTTGCTCACAATCATTATGATGTGACAATAGGGGCGTTACCCACAAAACCTAGTACCTATGTGGAGCTGATAACTAACGTACTTCTCACATATTGGCCCCAAAATAACAAAAGTAGCACAATAAAAGGTTTTAAAATAAATTGCTGTTCTGAGTTAGTTCATACCTAATTCCACAGTGTTGTCAATAATCTCCAAAATCATAGCGTGACAGACAAACAGATAGGGCAACTACAATAACACCTCTTGCACAGGTGCAGCTAAGAGCAACAACAACTGACCTACTCTTACGATTTAAAAATTACAATTAGAAAGCACCATTTTTAATGGAATTGCATTACTTAGGATTTGCAAACAGTAATTATGTGTGTATGTGCCTCCATATATACATATAATTATGAAAGGTCAGCTGCAATATACAAACAAAGAATTAATATTGTACTTCTGAACACATACTACATACACTAAAATAAAAAGTGGGGGGAGGGGGAACCACTGTGCCCCCCTGCTTCTTACCCCACCTGTATGTGTGCATATGTGTATACATACAGTGTGCAGGGTTTGATTATATAGTTCAAGCAAGAAAGGGGTGAGGGGGGGAGGAAATTGTAGCTGAAGGGGAAGAAATCCCATTGTTTCACCCTTCCCTTCTGTATCAAACACTGGTACTGTGTGTGTGTGTGTGTGAATACACCCATACAGTACGTGTGGTGTGTACTAGGAGTGTAATATCCTGGGCCTCTCAGTCTCACCTTGAGGCGAACTAGTGGTAGCTTGTCATTGTGTCTGTTCACTTTAGCCTTCTCAACTAAATCTTCCACTTTACTGGTGAGGTAAGACTCTACCATCTCATTATCCTGCGGGTGTATATTGGTGTTGGCTAAGCTCAGTGACTCCAAAATAAATGGGCGCACAGTTTTTAGTTCAATGGGCTCCATTTTGAAGGTACAGTCAGACTTAATATATAGCAGTCCACATTTTCTATAACAACAACAACAACAACAAAAAAAAAAAGCAACAACTGAATACTGATGTCAAATCACATAGAGATCGTAAACATGGTAAACTAAAGCAAAGAAGAAACAAATAAACAAAACATATAATTTATAATGGCACCACACACACACTATTATCTATATAATAATACGCTTGTGTGTCAGTAACGACGACGACGACCGAAGACGGTGTGTGTATTCATGAATAATTCATGAGCTTTGTACGGTTGTAAAATGTGCTGGTTACTTCTAAAAAGCGGGTGCAATAGGCGATGGAAGGCGGCGTAGGTTTCATAAAAGAAGGCGAAAGTACCGAAGAGAAGGTAAAAGGCGATTAATCGTAACTGATGGAAACGGCGAGGTAAGGCGGTACAGGTTTAAAATGGAAGGGAAGAGAAGGCAACAAGGCAAGCGATTAATTATAACTAAAAAGCGGGTGGAATCGATGAGAAAAGGCGGGGGTTAGTTTTCAAAAGAAAGGCTAAAGTAGAAATAGAATACAAAAGTTTCTCAGAGTAGGACAAAAATTCAGAAGAAGGAGAGATAGACAAAGTAAACGGGGTTCCATGACTCAAGAAGAAGAGCTGAAGATAGGAGAGGTGGGATAGAAGAAAAGCTCATATGGTTCAGAAAAAAAGAGAGTAGGAGAGGGAAACTTATGTAACCTTAACCAATGGTAGAGAACGATAACTGAGCTAGATAACTTGTGCCACTGCATTCCTAATTTGCAATACATCAAGCGCCACTATGTGGCGGGGTACTTGCTAGTTATTACTATTGTTAATATATTGTACTTTTCACTAGTCATAAAAAGTTTCAATATAAACATTTCAACCATTTTGCAACACTGAAATATCATCCACACACTGATGATGGCCATGGATGCAAAATGGTTGAAACATTTGTATTAAAAAATTTTCATGACTAGTGAAAAGTACAATATATTTGAAATCACTATTATTATTAATTATTATCATTATTATACATACTTTGGCTTTTGCTCCCCATCACTAAGAGATGTAGCCACAGAAGAGCCAGGTTGACTGATGAAAATACCCTTCTCCTCTCCTTCCTCAGTTTCTGCACCAGTGGGAACAAACTCCGGCTCTATCAAGCACTCGTGCTCGTGGCCCCAGATTATCAGGTCAAAGAAGTCTGGAATGAAGGAAGGTGGAATATAATTAGACGCGCCGTGCTTGGCTCTAAAAAAAGAAAAGAAAAAAGAACAACAACTGAGAAAAAAACATTTTGTGAAAGAATTCAACATAAAAAGTTGAAAGGATGTTAATCAGGGTTTCCCACCCCACCAGCCTAATTCCATCCCCTACCCAAGAATTTATGGAAGTTAATGTAATACAATAGATAAAGTTGAATTCTATGAGATGAGTAGTGAGATCACAAAATCATGCGTGTGAAAAAACACTGATCAGTATGAGTATATACACTTTTATAGAGGCATGTGCATCAAAGTAATGTGGGTTTTAACAATGGGTGTGGCTAAGTACAGCCATGTCTGTCTCCCACCCCCAGCGAAAAATCTTGTACAACACCCTGGTTGTGTCCAAGAGACATGTACATGCAACTAATAACAACAACATTATGCAGGGGCTGACATTGAAAGTTAAAATAAACTCAGAATTAAAAATTTATATAATGACCTTCAGGTGTTTTGCTTGCAATATGAATCTTTCAATTTTCTTTCTGGCCTTTCAATTGCTCTGACTAAACAAGAAAAAAGGTGAGTGGGTAGGCACTAATGATGTCATGGCAGAATGGATGCTCAGTAAGATTTAGTGGTGTAATTAGGGCTTCATTTAAGGGGGGGCAAGGGGGGCATTGGCCTTAGCTGAATCTCGCCCCCTTAGCTGAATCTTGTTTCCCCTTACCCTCGGACTTGTAAAGTCATTACAAAAATTTACCTTACTAGAACATTTGACACTTTTTTCATGCAGCATATTGCTTGAAGGACTTTGTGTGTGTGAGGTGTGAGACTCATCATCCTCAGTGCTTTAGGTACTTTGAACACAAGCTACAAAAAAAAAAAAAAAAAAAAAAAAAAGCAGCTGGCTAAGGCCAAAGTACACAAACAGAAAAATGTATTCAAGACCTGGGCCTTCTACTCCTCTGTAGAAAGCTATTCCCTAATGAAGCTAATTAAAACTCGGCCTGAGAAACTGCTGGCTAAGGCCAAAGCACACAAACAGAAAAATGGATTCAAGACCTGGGCCTTCTACTCCTCTGTAGAAAGCTATTCCCTAATGAAGCTAATTAAAACTCGCCTGAGAAACTGCTGGCTAAGGCCAAAGCACACAAACAGAAAAATGGATTCAAGACCTGGGCCTTCTACTCCTCTGTAGAAAGCTTTTCCCAAATGAAGCTAATTAAAACTCGCCTGAGAAACAGATTCAAGCTTATCTTTCCTGATGAAAGTAGCCCTTGAGACTACTGACAAACTAAGCGATAGTGAACTTGAAGACATCACAAATATATGGAATAGGAAATCCCGAAGAATTGCTGTTTAGTTTCTTTTAACTGAACCAATTTTATTTTATAATCTATTATTGATAATTAACCTTTTCAATTAAAATCAATTATTTAATGTGTAACTAAAAGCAGTTTTGCCCCCCTTATTTTTGAAAGTTTAAAATATACCCCCCCCCCCCCTTCATAGACTTTCTAAATGAAGGCTGGTAATGATTGTTGATCTACTTATATACAGGACATCCTGACCACTTCCAGGACACTAGTATTACTCATACATTACATATGTACACACATGTAAAGCCACCATCAGATTATTTGTAGCTTTTGAGGTGTCCAATCAACAGATGCAGATGTGCATGAACTCATTCCACAGTACGATCAACGAACTGATGGAGTGAACAGAGATGTGGTTGGATATTCTCTTACGCATATGTGTACACCATGTTAAGGCTAGCTATCTCCACTAGTTAAGGCTAACTCCCTTCTTTTCACCCCTCATTCCATCCCTCTCCCTCACCTCTCTTTCCACCCCTACTCTGTCATATTCTAACCTGTTTTGATGAAGCACAAGGATATTGAACCAATCTTTCTGCCCTTCACTCGGCCGTAAGAACTTGACCTTCCCTTTCCGGAACATGCGATGAAGTCTCTCATCTCTGCAGCTTCCCAGACCGTACAGTGCCAGGCAAGTGTTGCCCTTCTTGAGGAGAAGTGGTGACACCTCTATCTCTTCTATGTTAGTGATCTTCCCAAAGTAGTTGATGAAATTGGAGATGTGGAGGATGTCCATGGCACTGAGACTTCCTTCCTGCACAACACACAAGCATGGACACATAAGAAAGCAAACAAAAAACAAACAAACAAACAAACAAACAATCTCCTACCATTTTCTTTCATGAATTTACAATTCGGGTGTTCACAATGGAAACTGGATGAATAGTATGGATCTATACTCGATAATATTTTTTAATTTTACATTATAATTATTTCAGCCAAGTGACTGAATCGATATATCAATACTTTTAATTACGGGGGAGGCGAGCACTAAACTGAATTAGAAAATTAGAGAAAAGCTGGCAGGAATATTTGCAGATGATGTGCTGATCTTAATTCACTAGCCCCTAAATTCTGAAGGCCACAAAAAAAATATATAAATAAATAAAATAAATAAATAAATAAATAAATGTTAGCAATAAATTAGCTATCTTGGCCTCCTTTGATGAATGTATTGTACAATGTACATGCACCTTTTCTTTCTTACATAGGTTCAAAAGATAAGTCCCAAATTAGTTCTATTTATTAGGGTCAGTCTCATTGATTGAACGGAGGAGAGAAAGGGAGATAATTTTTCTACTTTCTATTGTATCATAATGTAAATTTTGAAAGTAGAAGCACTTCATTTTATCAATAAACATCTCTAATAAAAATTATTCCCAATTGCTGACCATCTCTCAGAGATAACCAACTTTGCTTGGAATACTTTTCCTGGAAGGGCAGAAGAAATTCTTCTCAATACTTTCACAAGATTACCTTGTTCCAACTGATATGCAATGTCATATACATGCATGCAATTGTTTATTACTCCTTAATAAATGAAAACTTTTAACCCAAAGTAAGTAGCTAGTTTTTTTAAAGTAAATAAAGGAATTTATATGACATTATGTAATACGCAATAGAACAATAACTATCACTACCCTTACCCCAACTGGGTCATCGTGGTTTCCATGGATACTGAACACTGGAATAGATACATTGTAGTTCGGATCTTCATAGTTTACTCCACGAAACCTGTACATGCGTGTGTGCATGTGTGTGTGTGTAACACTTAATTTTAAATGATTTGGTACTAGTTGAACATTAGGTGGTTATTGCTAAACTACCGGTGTATTTGAGATAATGGGCTTGCCCAATTCAGAGTGTGAGAACATGTGTGTGTATCTTATATTCACAGGTCATGAACCTAAAAATATAATCTGTGAAGATATCTAGCGTGGAATAAATAGTATATACATGCAGGGTTTCATTTAGGGGGGGGCGAAAGGGGGCATTTGCCCCCCCTTGGGTTCTAAATGCCCCCCCTTGGATTCTAAGTGCCCCCCACCCTTTTGAAAGAACCGATATTTATTAAGAGAAAAATGTAAACCAAATTAATAATAAACAATATTCACACAGCAATTCGTCTAGGTTTTTTGTTCCATACTGTAATAATGTCATTTAATTGTGTAGATGAGAGCGTCTCGGGTGTCTCCATGGCTATTTTCATCAAATAGGATAATTGTGATTGCCCAATTCGATTTCGAATTCGTGTTTTAATTAGTTTCATTTTGGAGAAGCTCCTTTCCACTGAAGCAGTGCTGACAGGGATAGATAGACATATGTTTGCCAGGGTGCTAATGTTTGGAAAAATTTCACTAAGCATATCACTTGTGGTGAGCTCTTTCAACTGCAAGTGCAGGTTACCTTTCGGCTTCTTCGATAAGTAGCTTCGAAATGTTTTCCACTCCTCTCGGGTTTCGCGGGAAATAAGAGCTTCTTTGGTGTATTCATCTCCACCAGCAGTCTTAGCAGGCAGCTCTGCACCATAGTGAGCTAATAGTACATCTATTAAGTCCTCACCATATGTATGGAAGTCAGAAGAGTCAGCAGCTGGCACTTTCTTCGGATCAAAGATGCCAAATGAGGAGACAATATCTTGTGAAATAAATCTGCTGGATATGTTTGCCTTCAGCATCCTGATAAACGGTTCAGCCACTTGTCCTTGGAATGTAGCAATGCTTTCCGTGGTTAACGTGATGTCAGTGACTTCTTCGATCTCATTCTTTGCATCCATCAGTTCTAATACCCAGTTAGCAGCAGGTAACATGGCATCATCAAGTGTATTGAGAGTGGCATCAACAAGAGGGGTGATAGCTGTCAAGTCTATTCTCTCAGTCTGGAGAGCTCTGCTCAACTTCGCCACTTGTGGCAGAACATAATCAAGGAGGTATATGGCCACTAAAGTTGAGGGCCTACATAAGGCTTTACTGATACCTAGAGCTTCAGGTGCATGTGTCTGCTCATAGATATTGTTTAGAGCAGTCACAATTGCACTGTAGCTAGCTTTGACTGCCTTCACACAGCGTTCATGGGACAGCCAGCGAGTATCTGATGGTTTCACAACTTTCAGCTCAGGTAAGTCAAGCACCTGCTGTACTGCTTTGAGACTCTCAGCTCGCTTAGGAGAATAGTGGAAAAATTTCCAGAGGGTGGTGAGTGTGATGTACACATGTTTTATCCCACTGGTAGCATTAGCTGCTTGAACGCATGCTAGCTGTAGCAAATGGCAATGGCAGTGTACGAAAAGTGCATGAGGTGAAATTTTCTTCAGGAGACTCTGCACACCATTGTGTTTCCCAGAGAAAGTAGCTGCTCCATCGAATCCCATACCCACCAGCTTGCTAATCTGTATGTTTTTATCTTTCATGAATTCAACAAGGGCAGAATAAATAGTCTTTGCATCAGTAGCTTTCAATGGAACTATATCCAAGAAGTGCTCAACAGGTTGACCGTCCATGTTCACCCAGCGGAAGAAAATTGAAAGCTCTTCTGTGGTCGTCACATCAGTGCACTCATCTGCCATTATGCTGAAATGGGAAGCTTGGCGAAGCCGTTTCAGTAAACATTCTTCAGCCCATAAGCCAACTGCCTCAACAAATTCAACAACAGCAACTTTAGATGTGTAGGTTGCATTTAATCTAGCTCTTTCAAGGAACCCCTTTAAATCTTCTGCACCACAACTTACGATTAGATCAATAAGTTCATCAAAATTTGTTGTGTGGGGAATGTGGCGACGAGCTAGAAAATGGGTGCAACGAATTAGAGCTTTAATGGCCATTCTGTTCTTCAACTTTTCCTCATCATTAATTTGTTGGAGTTGCTGAATGACTGACCCTTCTTGTAGTGCTGTAGCTGCAGCCATCTCTGCTTCACATGATAGGAGGTGAATATCACTCTTTGCATGAATTTTCATCTTCTCTATTGCCTTCTTCCAGTTCGTGAAAGGTTTTGAGATCCATGTTCCTCCTGTTCTTTGAAGAGAAATTCCTCTCTTCCTGCAAACCTTACAAAAAGCTCCTTGGAAATTTTTATCAAACATCAGCCAATTGAAGCTCTCTTCCCATTTTTTGTTGTATTTTCGACTGCTTGCAGTGATTTTCTTGCTTTTCTCATGTGTAGTTAATCTTTCCTTTGCATGCTTCTCATGGACAATTAATCTTTTCTTGGCAGGACTTGGCTCCAAAAACTCAGTATCAGATTGATTGCTGTCAATTTTATCTTCTGTGTCACTGCTACTTGAGTGGCCAGGTGACTTTGAAGAGCTTGCACCACAGAAGAAAGAGCGAATATCCATTTGAGACTATCTTAAGCTGTCAGGGACTACGAGTGCTTAGAGTTCTGGTTCTGGAAGTTGTAGAATCTGTATAGATCAAAACTCAACAACTGCTACGGTGAGCTGAGGGCTGGCCTTTTTATAGCCAGCCAGCAACCGTAAGTGTGAATCAACGTGTGATAAACCTAAGGGGAGGTGAGAGTCAGAGTTGAATAGTGTGTGAAAAGCATCTAAATAGTGAATGTCACAGTTGACTGAAAATTGCTAGACGGTGGAGGTGAAAATGAGTAGCTGAATTAACTTGTCAGGATCTGACATATGCAGACCTCATTAGAAAAGATTATGTTTTTTTAATGTAGGACATAGGCCTTCCAATAATTCTATTTCACTCCCATGGTGACCAGTGCCGCCCGCCCCCCCTTACATTTTCAAAACTCTATTTTGCCCCCCCTTGCAAGAATGTCTGGATGAAACACTGTACATGTATATATTATATATATATTTATATTCATTCTCTTCAACTTATGCTTACACATCTTACATTGAGTGCACCTAAACCACCTAACATGTATCCCAGCTACACATCTTTCTCTACTACAACCATCCTAGAGCAGCTGATAAAAATATCAGCTGGTGTGTGTGTGTGTGTGTGTGTGGGGGGGCGGCGCGTGGGGTTCCGGAGGGGGGGTTTCTCTGGGTAAGCTGACTACCGTGAAGAGGCTCCTGGGGTGTGGGGAATTGGGGGGCCTTATAACAATCTGATCTGGCAGAGGCGATATGCTATACACTGTAAATACTTTACTCTCAGGCTTTATTTTCTCTGCCTTTGGCGAAAATAAATTAGCCTGCTCATTAAATGTCTCACTCATATCACACCTGTATACATAAATATAAATTATTGTTTTTCCTCCACTTCTAAAATACTGAAGTATAAAATAGCATGTTTAATAGATTAGAAGGGTGAGTGTCTGTCTAGTGTAGAGTGTCTAGTGTATGTGGGAAAAATACTGTTGCTGCCAAGGGTACAAAGAAATCCTGCTGGTGCGGTTCACTCTCTCCACTCCTTGAATAGGATGAAATATTTGTGACAACGTTTGGCTTCTCACAAATCAATGTCAATACTGGACTGCTGATAATTATAATTGAGTTTTTCTTTCTATATAAGGTTAGCCATTTGTGGCAAAATACAATCATGCTATGTACATTAAAGAACAACACCAGGATGATCTTTTAGCCCCCCCAAATTAAGGAATGAGTTCAAGTTAATTTAATCTGTTCTGCACTACATGCTCTCTCTCTCTCTCTCTCTTTCTGTGTGTGTGTGTGTGTGTGTGTGTATGTATGTGTGTGTGTGTGTACAATTTTACATAGAGTGAGGGCACAAGTGTTTTAGTATGTAACATAAGTATTACATATACGTGTAGCTTAGCAATGTTGTACTGGCTCATTGCTTATCCAATATTCTATCTATTTATTGGGTCATTAAACACGGCATAAAATAGAAAGCTAAAGGATGTTTAGACTCAAAAGTCTTCTTCAGCTATACAATACTAACTCAGTGTTTACAGCTGCTCAGTTGGTATGGATACATGTTTGTGTTCAACGAAGGATTGATAACATACTAAAATTAATGAGATACAAGTGTCAACCAAGAGTGGAAACATACACCGTTTGTTCTCTTCATGAAATTAGAAAAGCTAATTCACTAAATAACAACAACAAAAAATTCAGAAGTCAAAGTAGGTTGTGCAAACTATCTGGCGATTCTATGGACCCAAATTATTCCTCTGAATAAACTTTTATTTATTATAATAATTATCTTATAATAATTATCTGATCTTATAATTATAATAACAATAATAATAATAAAAAAAATAATAATAACAACAACAATAATATTAAAAGGTTTACATACTTGGAATGGTGGAAGTCCTTCTCTGGGTTGCTGCAGTACTCAATGGGGCATGGCCTGTTTCCCATGCAGTACTTCCTCAGCAGCTCCATGCTACGGCACAGTGTTTGCCTCGAGGGCTTGTTGTCATGGTAAAGGTCTCCACCAAGAAGGATGAAGTCAACCTGACCCAAAAACAGAGGTTCTGTAGTACTGAGATGTTGTAAAGAGAACGGATAACTGCCTACGTAATTGTCCAATATTTAAAATCCCAAGTGAATGATCCTACCCCTAAGATTCACCATGCACAAGAATAACTGAGCACAACACTCCTTGTCTCACCTCCTGATGTGTTTATTCATATTCTCATTCTTCTGTGAGCTTACTTAGCCACACCCATTTTTAAACCCACACAATGTTGATGTACATGCCTATATGAGAGTGTACACTCCACACTGACCAGTGTTCGGTCATGTCACGCCACGTGCATGATTTTAAAATCTTACTACTCCTAGAACTTTAGACAATGAACGTGAGGTGGAGAGACTCCAGGGCCACCTCCCCTCTGTATGAAACCCTGTTGATGGCTTTCATAAGCCAAATGTTAGGTTTGTGTATATACATACAGTCCTACTGTTACAGAAATTCAGTTGATAATTTTCTTGTTAACTGTTCAATTTGGTGTAACTATAGGAGAATCCCCATCCTATTACACATGCTGTAACAATGGGCCAACAAATGAAGAATGTATATTGCGTTTCCCAGAAGTTCCCCATTAAACTACTCACATGTAATCCCATACCTAGGCACAACAGATGGGAACATTAAGAAGGAATTCATAACCCAATTCCTTCATGTTGAGTTAAGTACCAAAGAGAGCACATGAAAGCCACAGGTTAGAGCTCAAACAAGCAGCTCGTTTAGAAATGACACATACAATGTAGCAATTGTATTACAAAATTTAGTAGTTTAGATCTCTCCAGTGTGCTTACGTGGCTAATTAAACATGACACTAACTTGCTTGGCTTTAGCATGCTTCAAAATTTCTTCAAAGCTTTCCAGTGAGTCATTGAACCTGACAGGATCCTTTTCCATGTAGCCTATGTGATTATCAGTTGCTGCAATATTATAATAATAGCTATACTGCCAGAGTGAGTGTTAAACAAACTGTATTACCAACTAAAATCCTGAGCATGTCATCTGATACTCCCCCAGAAGAATCAGACACTGAACTGGCCATCATTGAATTCGAAAAATTCAATCTCTCTCAGCAGAGCCGTTACTATTATAGACCTTTTACCTATTTTTATTTTCATTTAAAGCTCACCGGTAAACTACGTTTCCGGCTAATATACGGAGAGGGAAGCCGTAGACTCTTTTGACTGGAACGTTAGGGTTATTGCTATACGTGCAAGTATTTTCTGTGTTGTCGCATTGCACGGCGAACCAGAAGTTTTGAGAGAAAGATGGCACATAGCTCAGCGAGAAAGTGGTTCGCCGACAAGTTCGCTCACGCCGGAGCGCCCAAACACCCTTCAAAACCTACGATAGACAAGAAGACGATAGAAAAAGCGTGGAAGCTGATGGACAAAGTCGTGAATGCCTGTGCTAACAGAAGAATGAACCTGAAGAACAGCCCCCCATTTATCTTGGATATCCTCCCCGATACCTATCAGCACTTGAGGCTCATCTTTCGAAAGTACGAGGATAACATCCCCTTTTTAAACGACAACGAGTACTTCAGGATATTCGTTGAAAACCTCATGAACAAGTGCAAGCAGACCATCAGACTGTTTAAAGAAGCCAAGGAGAAAATTTATGATGAGACTTCAACCTTCAGAAGAAGTCTCACCAAACTTAGCCTCATTTTCAGCCACATGTTGGCTGAACTCAAAGCTCTCTTCCCCAATGGTCTCTATGGGGCAGACCTGTATAGGATTACCAAGCAAGATGCTGCTGATTTCTGGACACGATCTTTCCAGACGAGGTAAGCGAACGGCTCTTTTTCTTATTAATTTAAGCTGCTAATTGACTGATTCTAAGATACACGATTGCTAGCACAGGAGATATTTTTTCTGCCCAGTTTTTACAGCTATGTTTGTGTGCACGCGAGGGGTGTTATTAAAGTATTGGTGTTTGAGCGAAAGTATATTAATCAGTGAAAGTGTGAGTGCTTGCATGAGATGGAATGCAAGACTAGGATTGTTAGGTAAAAGATGTAGTAATGTTGCATGCATAGCATAGTTAGTTCCAGTATGGCGTGGTGTGTGTGTGTATTGTATATAGGTAGTATATGTGTGTATGTATGCTAGCATGTGTGTTGGTATAATGTGTAGAGGCAATAACAAATAATTGGGGGAGAAAGCTGCCTTATCCAGAATGATTCTACCAGATAATTCCCAACTCTTTGGGTTTTGTGTTCAGACAATGGGTTGGTTGGCTTAAGAAGGAAGCCTTTTCTTCTGTGTGATAATATATTATATAATAAAGGGAGAAGATGGAGGGTATCAGTACAAACGTAAGCATATTTTGTGGGGACCCATTTGTTGTTGTTGTTTTCTTTGCCAGAGATAGTGGTAAATACTTGTGTTGTAAGTGTTGAGTGATTTGTGGTATTCGGGTGCTTTGAGTTAGTGTTCGTCATCTATGGAAGTAGGAAAAGGTCCCTGATTAATTGCCAGTGGTGGATACTCTAGTGTGAGATTAGAATTGGCTGGTGCTAGTGAAGTACCTGTTGGGGGTGGAGTTTTCACCCTATAATTACACTTTTCTAGTATGTCATGTCTGCCTCTTGGTTGTTGTTGACTTTCAGGATATGTGATGGTGTGAGTAAATATATATTGTTTGTGCAGCTTATCATTGGACACTCTGCCCACCTGGTTATGCGAGTGTGGTCTTTCAGAGTGTATGGTTTGCTTTCAATTGTGCACATGTGAGGGACGGTGCTGGTACATGTCAGTATTATATGTGTATGGGTAATGTGCGTGTGTGTGTGCTCATGTACATGTGTGTGGAGGGGGCCATGTACATGTGTATGATGTATCTTGTGTGTACAGAAGTATGTGCAGTGTGTGTATGTGTGTGTGTGTGTGTGTGGCATGGTATGGTTATTACGTGGGCCAGTATCTATTAGCTACATATTCCTATGAATAATTATGGTCGAGTATTAATTCAAAAACTTTTTATCTATTTCGGCAGCATGTATAATTCATAACTGCTTCGTAAACTTCAGATTCCAATATCATAGCAATCACTCCAGCAACTTATTTTTGTTTCTGGTATTTTCAGGTAGAGGGTTTGTAATGTCATAACAACCACTTGTCGCTGCTGTTTTCAGGTAAAGGGTTTTCAATGTCCTAGCAACCACTTGCCACATGCTTAGTGACTGGAAAGGATTGACTTTTTCTTAATTTTAAGTTCTACATTAGATGAATGAGACCCATTTCAGGACAAAGGCAACTGCTCAAGAGACATACAACACACATACACTCATACATACATGCATACATACACTCATACATATATACATACACACATACATACACATATACGTACACATACATACATTCATACATACATATATACATACATACATACACACACACATACATACATACATACATTCACACACACACACATTAATATCAAACACATAAATAAACTCCAATAGTCTGTCACTGGCATAGCTCACTCACCAAATAGTCTTAGTGCATAATTCCTTCTGTCTGTGAAAAATTGGTACCAGAAAATGTTAAGTGTTGAGCAGCCGAGTCCTAGATGAGATGGCATAGTGCATTTTATCCTTGAAAAAGAAAAATGTATAGGCCCCTATGTGCATAGGGTTATTAGTGAGCAAGCGAAGCTATACTTATTGTAAGGTAGTCACATTCAAGCCAATTGTGTGTGTGTGTGTGTGTGTGTGTGTGTGTGTGTGTGTGTGTGTGTGTGTGTGTGGAATAATGAAGCTGATGGCCACCGGGTAAATACTTTCAGGCCTTACAGAACTGGTTTTTTTTGTTTACTTTTTAAACAGCGGGATACAGCACATCATAGTGGTGTACTAGTATTGTAGAGAGAACATTTCTTCTCTTCAGTGTGCTGTTAAAAGGCAAAAAAATACATGACTTTGCTGTGCCATTAAAAGGCGAATGAATATACATTGTCTCAAGTGTGTTGCTAAGGAAGCCTCTAGAGCTGGAAGAAAACTAGAAGTGAGAAACTTTAAACTTCGTGAAAGACACACTCCAAGGTTGATGCTTGTACCATTACATATATCTGTTTATTTGGATATAGTAAACTCTTCAAAAAGCTACTTAATAGTTCCGTTGTCATTACTGAAGCAATCACAGTTGGATCAAGTTCACAGTCAGTGTTTGTTGTTTGAATGGAAGATAACAGGAAGCAACTCCCCCACCCCCACCTTTTTTTTTTTTAATTTAAAAAATTTTTTTATATATATTTTTTTAACTTTCTAAAGTGAAACTGTGTGATAAGTCCGGTACTGAAGAGGAACCATTGTGTAAATTTATCACTACCAAACATGTTGTACTAAAAGTGGAATACCCAATTCTTCTATCACATTAGACTGCTGTTTTGCATAAAATGGAGCTGTGTGGAGTGGTATAGAACTGTTGTGTAACTTAGCCAGGAGGAGATGGGCAATGTTAAAGTGCAGCTCTTTCAGGTGATAATGTGTCGTTTGTCTTATGAAGATAAACTTCTTGCATCACAGCTCCCCCCTTTGTCGTTTACCTTGTGAGTGTGTTGTTCTGTGGGGACTAGAAGTCACTCTCTGGCAGTTCCTCGTTATTTATATCATTAACAAAACACAAACTTCCGTTCGTTTCCTAAAGTAGGAAATATGAAGTACAAACATCAACCTACTCTCTTGGAGCATGTGTGCGTGCATTTGTGTTTGTTTATTTTCGAATTGTATTAATGGTAGTGCATTACTAACAAGGAAAAGGGCCGGGAATTGGCCGTACGGGCTTGGAGGTGTACTAGGTGTTGTCGTTGGGGAGTTGCTAGCTACACACGTGGCCAGGTAGATATTTCTCAGGGTTGTCAACACTGAGGGGTGAGACAAGGAGTAGGAGTTGGGGCAGGAGATAGAGTTAGGACAGGAGATAGAATTAGGACAGGAGATAGAATTAGGACAGGAGATGGAGTTAGGACAGGAGATAGGGTTAGGACAGGAGATAGAATTAGGACAGGAGATGGAGTTAGGACAGGAGATAGGGTTAGGACAGGAGATGGAGTTAGGACAGGAGATGGAGTTAGGACAGGAGATAGAGTTAGGACAGGAGATGGAGTTAGGACAGGAGATAGGGTTAGGACAGGAGATAGAGTTAGGACAGGAGATGGAGTTAGGACAGGAGATAGGGTTAGGACAGGAGATAGAGTTAGGACAGGAGATAGAGTTAGGACAGGAGATGGAGTTAGGACAGGAGATAGAATTAGGACATGAGATAGAGTTAGGACAGGAGATAGGGTTAGGACAGGAGATAGAGTTAGGACAGGAGATAGAGTTAGGACAGGAGATAGAGTTAGGACAGGAGATAGGGTTAGGACAGGAGATAGAATTAGGACAGGAGATAGAGTTGGCGTAGGAGATAGAGTTGAGACAGGAGATAGAGTTAGGACAGGAGATAGAGTTAGGACAGGAGATAGGGTTAGGACAGGAGATAGAGTTAGGACAGGAGATAGAGTTAGGACAGGAGATAGAGTTGGCGTAGGAGATAGAGTTAGGACAGGAGATAGAGTTGGCGTAGGAGATAGAGTTGGGACAGGAGATAGAGTTAGGACAGGAGATATGGTTAGGACAGGAGATAGGGTTAGGACAGGAGATAGAGTTAGGACAGGAGATATGGTTAGGACAGGAGATAGAGTTAGGACAGGAGATAGGGTTAGGACAGGAGATAGAGTTGGGGTAGGAGATAGAGTTAGGACAGGAGATAGAGTTGACAGATGGGATAAAATATGGCGTGAGGTATATTGGATAAAATGTAAAGGTAATACAGAATAATAATTAGATGAAGAGGTTCAAGTGAGAGGTTGAGCTGATTAGGAATTGGAATGCTTCCAAGGTCATGGCAAAAGCTTAATTTACCCTTTCCCGCTTATGTACCTTAATCTATAGTAGTGTTTACCCTCTCCTTAGTTTTTGCTCCTTTTAGTGTTTCAGTATGTGTGTGTGTGTGCGTGTGCATGCGTGATGAGCCAGCCAGCTCAGATTGGAAGGAGCTGTGGACTGTTTGGCTCGTAATCTGCTCATTACCATACACGTGGACACCAGACTTGCCTCACTTGGACACGTTACCATGAAAGACGTACAGGGGTTAAATATTGAAACGCTCTCTCTGGCCCACACATCAGTCAGCCGAGAACTTTAGCTTTTCATGATGCTTCATTTTGTTGTGTTGTTGTTGTTGTCTTGTGTGTTTCGTATTGTTTTTATTTTGGCTGTCATTGAAGTGGATTGTCTCAGAAATTTTTCCCTCTTATTATTATATAACTTGTACTCTTCGACTTTGTAACAGGACCAAGAAAACGTCCTGCTATATATTCACTACTTTTATTTTACTGCCCCTCCCCCTTCTTTCTCTCACTCTTTTTTCCTCTCCCCCTTCTCTCTCTCCTTTTTCTCCCCTCCCCTCTCACCTCTCCCCTCACCCAACTGAGGCAGCAATGACATGGTTGTATTGAGCTTTGTCTTGCATAATCAGTCAGTCTCTTGGGCAGTCTAAATCTCTTCTCTCTTCACTAACTTTCTGTTTCCTGCCCTATTATGGAGACGTTCATTGTCTAGCTATGAGTCGGAGGACCGGCGTGTCTTTGTGTGTGAATATGGAGCAAGATGTTAACTACTTAATAAGGAAGCAGTAATTGTGTTCTGTAGGAACTACAGACTGCATTATTGAATACACTTTTGATGTTGTGTGTGTGTGTGTGTGTGCGCGCGTGTTGTGAGTAAGGCAGGGTGCAGTTTGGCATTTGTGCTATACATGTACATACCAGTATTAGGTGCTAAATTTAATGTTGTGATACTAATTTGAATTGTTGGGATCAACTGCTGGTACATGTTTTTGTTGAACAGGGGGGGGGGGGGTATTGTTTAGAAAATTAATAACCTTTGAACAAGACTTGTTATTTGAACTTAAATCATAGTGCTGATGTAGTTTTGGTAAATTCAGCAGGCGATGGTTTCACCATTGATTGCATAGTTAGTAACACAGTTCTACATAAGTTAGATGCTAGCACAGCCGTCCTGAACTACTGCAGGTAGTGTTGGTTCCCTCAAGCCCTAAGTATTGCACTCGCTGTTTTAGGGACGCTACTGCCTAGGGCCTTCAGGACCCTGACATCTGAAGTTCCTTTTGAAGCAGTCCCTAACTATTATATATTTTGTCTCTTATACACATAGTCAGCTTCGCTTAAGAACCGTGAGCAGGTCTACGATCATTTTGCTGATTAACTAAAATTAGTGAATATGCTAAAATGTGGTTAGGTATTTATTAAGAGAAAACTATGTTTATGTTACAATTGGTTTCAATTATCATTTGCTGAGTCAGCTAGTCTCTGACCCCACCCTCTCAAGTACTCCCTGTGGCATGGCACTACCCTGTGAGCGAAGTGAAAGGGGTGGTGTTAGGGAGCGTATGATAGAGTATTGTGTTTGTCAGGAAGGTGTATGTATAGGGATGTATGTAGTTATTGAAGTCTTTGTTAGTTTGGTTGTTCTGGACTTCTGAACACTTGTTCATTTTGTCAGTGAAGTAACTGTGTGTATGTGTGTGCGTGCATGTATTAGTATGTGTATGGATGGTAGTTGTGTTCTTACATATATTGTAGATAGAATAGCATGAAAAAACGAGTAGAGATAGTCCTTGCCAATGTGTGGTATGAGTGTATGTGTATGTGTGTGTGTATGTGTGTGTGTGTGTTTCCATGCTCCTTCCTGTAGCTGTGCATATTTGAGGTATTGGATTCCTTTATTAAAAGAAAGATTCACATGCTGTAGTAGCACATGACAATTGGGTAAAGCTATAAAAACTCAGCCAAACTATCACGCAAAGACTACTAACTAAAACAAAGGGAAAAAGACAAAAATATCTCCAGACTTAAACACACTGACTCAGGTCTATCCACTATTCCCAGTATGCTCAAGATCCCTATCAGTACTCAGTCTCAAAGTCAAACAAAATGATACAGAACTAAAGAACAAAGTACAATTACAGAACATAAAACAAAACAAAATAAATGATACACAAAAGCAAGCAAGAACTATAAAAAGTATGGACAAGCTTAATTAAGTATAACAGATAAGAAAAGAAAGCACAAAATAGTAAAGGAAAAAAGAAAGAACTGAACAGAATGAGAGAGTTAAAGAACTGAACAGAATGAGAGAGTTAAAGAACTGAATAGAATGAGAGAGTTAAAAGAACTGAATAGAATGAGAGAGTTAAAGAACTGAACAGAATGAGAGAGTTAAAGAACTGAATAGAATGAGAGTGTTACAAGTATATATGTGAGTGGAATGGAATGGGGATTGTATAAGATAAGGGCAGGCATGAGAAAGGTAAAGTTAGAATAGAATAATTGTTTGTATGAATGCAGTGGAGGTACACTAATTAGTGAATAGGTGGTCCATTAGCACCTGCAGCTAAATCAGTCCACAGAGCCTATAGTTGAGGAAACATTAGTTGAGGGGTAGGGCTGCTCCACATGGTAGTGTGGGGTACATCTTAGAGTGGGGTCATGACCCACTCTACCACAAATGGTAGTTGTGAGGCCTACATCTTGTATTAATTACAATAAGCTGTTATTGAATCATATAATATAGAAATTGTTCTTTCTTACTCCTCCTCTGTTTTAGGGCCATTGTTCCTTGGCGTGTGTTCCGCCAGACTCTGCAGGAGAGCCATCCCATCCACTCCTCCCTGGAGGCCATGGCTCTCAAGTCCACCATTGATCTCACTGTCAATGACCACATCTCTGTCTTTGAGTACGACATCTTCTCAAGGTAAGCTCGAGGACGGTGTGGGAGAGGCAGGGCTACAAGAAGTAGAGGTTATGGGTCCAGTAGAGTTGTGGCAAAGAGAGGAAAGGGGGCAGGGCAGGAGTGAAGGTGTGGTTGTCGTTGGAGGAGTATTTACTGTGCTTAAGATGGACATGATGGACTTTATTTTTGTGTTTTGCACACACTTCACTTCAAACAATAAGTGTGTATGTATATAGTCGGGAAATGGGGGATTGTGTAGGATTCTGTTGGGTATTCTCAGAGTTGTTTAGGTAGTGCTGTGTTCACTACTGCCATGAAGCATACACTGCACTATTCCTCTAGCTGGAGTAATACTGTTGTGTTATCCCTACATGCTAGGCTTTGAGGTTTGAATCCTGACCCGGTCGCTCATTTCCACAGATGATCTGCATAGTATCTAGTTGTAAAGGATTGTTTTAGCAAAGACATCTGATGGTGGCTCCAGTGGTACGTAGCTTTATAAGTCTAGAGATGGGGTATCAGCAGATCTTGATTATTATATCCGCTCTCATCAGTGCAACTGTTAACAACTGTCTGACACTAGATTCAACTCCAAGCATAAATTAAACTTTGCTTCAAAGAGACAGTGTGAATATTATGAGTTGTTTAGCTATTATGTACAGTTGTGTGTTGAATCGTTGAATCACACATGTGGTTCACCCACCACTGGTGCTAAGTTGTTTATTGCGTCTTACCTAATGTGTCTAGATCGTGCTGAGTGTTTTCGTCAGCTGCAGCATTCCATTCAGTGTGAGATCTTACCGTGAAAACAGAGCATGCTCAGTACCATCAATTATTAGTGTTTTACAGCACTTTTGAACAGTCTCCAGTCTCTTGTGGTTGACTAATCCTCCCTCTCTGTCTCTCTCTCTCTAATCGCATTAGTACAGTCTATGGAGACACACATGGCTGGCATGCTCAATGGCACATTAATTACCTAGAGAAGGGGAATCCAAGGGGAAATTCCCTTCTAGTGACGATCCTATATTCTTGTCATTTTCATATCTCAATCAAACGAAGGGGGCACATTGTAATTAATTTAGTCCTGCATGTGGACACAGTTGTATGGCCCTATCTCGCCTTCCACTCAACCTTAGTACAGCTAAAATAGATGATCTACTTCATGGGTCGAGATTTGTTGTGTATTTTTTTTATGGAGATGTAGTAATACTAATGTGTTAGGCCTGTAGATATAACTGATTATTCTAACCATTATTATAACATTTTTTCTACTGGTTGTGTTAGATTATGGAAGTGAGAGGTTAACTCTTACCAATTGAATGTGATGTTGTTCGAAAGCAATAATTTGCTTCTTAATGAATGTTTTAGTGAGACCACACCCTGAAGTGAGTTATTTATGATTGGGTTAGAGTTTCTATCGTGGTTGATGACTTTGGAAAGAGAAAATAAGAAGTGGATAAACCAAACAAATACTTGCCATTTAAATCTAATTATAGCTTTTACCTTCATTTCAGGAGCTCATCTAATTGTAAAGAAAGTGGCACCCTAATTATATACATTAATTATTAATGAAGCTTAACCATTCAATTCAGTTACATATCCAATTGTTCCCTTTTTTGCAACACCAATTCCTCCCCCCCCCCCCCCCCCCCCCCCCACCACTATTAGGACATTAAACACATCACAGGTTTCTTTGTTGTTACAGTACTGGTCTATGAGACCGTTGTGTCCAGATTGCTAGCGTACTGGTCTAGGAGGCAGTTGTGTCCCAGATTGTTAGCAGTACTGGTCTATGAAGGACGCAGTTGTGTCCCTAAATTGTTAGCAGTACTTGTCTATGCAGGTCTATGAGGACCAGTTGTGTCCCAGATTGTTAGCAGTACTGGTCTATGAGGACCAGTTGTGTCCCAGATTGTTAGCAGTACTGGTCTATGAGGACCTGTTGTGTCCCAGATTGCTAGCAGTACTGGTCTATGAGGACCAGTTGTGTCCCAGATTGTTAGCAGTACTGGTCTATGAGGACCAGTTGTGTCCCAGATTGCTAGCAGTACTGGTCTATGAGGACCAGTTGTGTCCCAGATTGTTAGCAGTACTGGTCTATGAGGACCAGTTGTGTCCCAGATTGTTAGCAGTACTGGTCTATGAGGACCAGTTGTGTCCCAGATTGCTAGCAGTACTGGTCTATGAGGACCTGTTGTGTCCCAGATTGTTAGCAGTACTGGTCTATGAGGACCTGTTGTGTCCCAGATTGCTAGCAGTACTGGTCTATGAGGACCAGTTGTGTCCCAGATTGTTAGCAGTACTGGTCTATGAGGACCAGTTGTGTCCCAGATTGTTAGCAGTACTGGTCTATGAGGACCAGTTGTGTCCCAGATTGTTAGCAGTACTGGTCTATGAGGACCTGTTGTGTCCCAGATTGCTAGCAGTACTGGTCTATGAGGACCAGTTGTGTCCCAGATTGTTAGCAGTACTGGTCTATGAGGACCAGTTGTGTCCCAGATTGCTAGCAGTACTGGTCTATGAGGACCAGTTGTGTCCCAGATTGTTAGCAGTACTGGTCTATGAGGACCAGTTGTGTCCCAGATTGTTAGCAGTACTGGTCTATGAGGACCAGTTGTGTCCCAGATTGCTAGCAGTACTGGTCTATGAGGACCTGTTGTGTCCCAGATTGTTAGCAGTACTGGTCTATGAGGACCTGTTGTGTCCCAGATTGCTAGCAGTACTGGTCTATGAGGACCTGTTGTGTCCCAGATTGTTAGCAGTACTGGTCTATGAGGACCTGTTGTGTCCCAGATTGCTAGCAGTACTGGTCTAGGATAAGTTATGTCCCATATTAGACTAGATGTCAGAAAATGTTTATTTGTAATGATAGTTATGGATTACTGGTTGCACTTTCTGTGTCAACTCTTCACAGGCTGTTATTTTTATAATCATATGGGAGCAGGAGCTGGAGCGGGTAATGTACAGGAAACATGTATTCATGCATGTACATGTGCGGAGGTCACTGGGATAGTGTTGGGGACTTCCCCCTGCAGTTGTATTAGCATGTTGGTATGTCTAGCAATTCCTTTCGTCTGGATGAAGTATAATGGCTCAAGTGTTCGTGCAAAACAAGACTCGTGAGTTCACATCTACTGGTGCTCTCTTTATTATATGTTCCATGTTGGTACGGTACAAAGCTCATCTCTTGCACGTGCTTGTCCGTCGCCATGGTGAGAGTGAGTTCCAGGAGCACCTGATCCCTGGGAAGGCTAGTTTGTGATTATAGTTAAGTCATTAACCAACTGTTCCTCAGTGTGGCTGCCTTCCATTTTCAATACTGCCACTTTCTTACTTCTGCGGCTTCTAAAGCCAACGAGTTATTGTTAATGAGTTAGTGTTGCTTAGACTGAAACTCAGAAAATAGTCACCAAGTGTTGAAACCTGAGAAAATGGTTTATTATTGTAATTATTTCGGCCGAGAATGACTGAATCAATATCTATATATTGTAGATGGTGTGATCGTAATGGCATATCCTTAATAACGCTATAATACACTGGACTAATGTCAAGCCATTGGGGCGGAATAGATACGATTAATGTAACCTTGACATTACATACGGGCATGCTTAATCTATAAAATAATTACGTGTAAACAATTTACAAACCAATTATCCCAATCCATTAGTGCTTAGTGGTCTGGTCTGTGGTCTATGAAATAGACTCACAGCTCCTCACATTTTGACCCCGGGGCTATAGAAATATTTGCATAATTTTACCTGGGACCTCCGGCCAGCAACTCCCACATGAAAGGAGCGTGAAGGATTACGGAGGATGGCTTTGATTGACTCTGGCCTTGATTTCTATATGTTGGAGGAAATATTTGCATTTGAATAAATAAATTTTCAATCTATTACTTCATCCAGGCTGCCGGGCAGAGCTGCATACCTAAAGCATGCAAGTCATCACCAACATCTGCCTTTGATACAATGTGCTCTCAACCAAGTTCAAAGCCATGGTCAAGATGGTGGGACTTTTGAGGACAGTCTGGTTCATTAAAATAGTGAAATACATGGGAACTGACATGATGGGGGGCGTAGCTCATGTATCTAAGCCACTCCCATCCTCGGATGTCACTTACACCCATACTTAGAGGCGGTTGTTGTTGCCCCTCCCCCTTGCCCCTCCCCCTCGCCCCTTTAGCTCATGTGGTCACCATTAAATACAGTAGTATAATATTTTGTAGATATAAAGAGCAAAGGGCTGTGATTAGGAAGAGTGATTGTGGAAATTGAGTTTAAACGAGTTAAGTGAGTGTTTCATGTTGAATTTTGAATAGAGTTCTATCATTGAAGGCTCTATCAGTTACTGATTTTTATATTTTTTTATATTTCATTGGCTTCAAGAGCTAATCTGCTGAGGCTGTACTTTAAACCGAGAACAGCCACAACAGTCAGATCATTCAGTCCGTCAGTCTGAGAGAGTTGTGACCAGGCTGTATGTGATACTATGTGCTAGTGTCGTCACAAGGAGGCGTGGCTGTCTTGGTTAGTGTGACCAGGCTGTGTGTCATACTATGTGCTAGTGTCGTCACAAGGAGGTATGGCTGTCTTGGTTAGTGTTAGATTTCTGACGAGTCACCGTGCGCATAATCAACACTCCAGTCAGTGCCTAGTGTCCCTGGCTGCTCTGCCCGTGGCTTCTAGGAAGTTTAAAACACATTTTTAATCAAAGAATGAAAGCCACTCAGCATTTCTCAGTGTTAAGGTATTGTAAGTGTATGAGTTAGTGGACATACCAGAGAAAACAACAAGAGTGGCGGGAGAGAGTGAGGGAGCCAGTGTTGTGTGGGGTGACACGTGACATGTGGAGGAGGAGGAGGAGGCAAGGAGTTGGACAGAGAGAAGGGAGAGAGTGAGGGAGCCAGTGCTGTGTGAGGTCACACGTGACATGTGGAGGAGGAGGAGGCAAGGAGTAGGACAGAGTGAAGGGAGAGAGTGAGGGAGCCAGTGCTGTGTGGGGTCACACGTGACATGTGGAGGAGGAGGAGGCAAGGAGTAGGACAGAGTGAAGGGAGAGAGAGAAGTAGGAGATGCTTAGAGATATGGTGGTATGGAACGACAGTGGGTATGGAACGACAGTGGTGGCCAGGACACTATTTGTTAGGGCAGGGATTGCAGTTGCCTTGGTGGGAGGAGCGAGGGTAGAGGTAGGTTTTATAATGGCATGGAATGCTTATGCCTGCAGTGGAACACACATACATAATATACACATAATACATACACACATACACACACATACATACACACATACATACACACACATACATACACACACATACATACACACACATACATACACACACATACATACATACATACTATGTGTGGTCCCTTGTTTGCTTCATCTTTTTAAAGCTGTCATCTGCCACTTCACTCTAAGGCAGATAAGTCAGTTCATTTTGTTGTGCTACTATCCAATGCTGGGAGCTGCATACACATGTACATAATCTCAGCTAATATCTGACACAAATGGATTAAATGTTATTGTTATTGTTATTGTTTGTTAGACTGTTTCAGCCGTGGCCTACTTTGCTGAAGAACTGGAATGCTCTTGCTGTCACCCACGTGGCTTACCAAGCCTTCCTCACTTACGATGAAGTCAAGGCCATGCTTCAACCCTATATCAACAAGCCTGGAAGGTAAGGGGTCTTCTTGCTCACCGGCACAAGTGGGAGGTGTAAAACACTGAGACTGAGAACCATTTAAGATTTGATTTTGGAAGTTTGTCTTGAAGTGACTAATACACTGTAGCTGGTATACAAGCACAGGATAGTTTGATTCTGATTTCTGTTGAGGTTTGCCAATTTATAAGCATCTTGCATTCCCAAGGGTTTTTGTAGCCCCAAAGTTCCGTTGTATAACAAAGTGAGTGGGTTTATTTTGTAGTGAGTTTATCAAACTGTGAAGTGGCGTGTGAGAGAGAGAGAGTGAGGGTACGTTGTTTGTGTCTGAAGTTCCATTAGTTCCTGTATTGTAGTGATTATACAGTAAGTGTGTGTACATGTGTGTGTATGATTGTAGTGTGTATGTGTGTGTGTGTATGATTGTAGTTTGTATGTGTGTGTGTGTGTGTATGATTGTAGTGTGTGTGTGTGAGGTGAGTATATGATATGCAAACTGAATCTGAACTGAGCACTTTTTTTCATGTCACCAAAAGTTGTCAAGTTATGGTTGCTATGGTACTCAAGACCTTTTACCAGATAAACTTTGAAAAGTCAGTGTTGTTGAGTAAGTAGCTGAGAGCTTGCTGTTACGAGCAGCTAGTATTAGTAGTAAGAACTACTATTGCGTTATCCTTGATAAACGGAAGCATCATTACTCGGGACTCGAAATAAGGGAGGGAGAGCAGAGAAACGAAAGTAAGTTGGTAATAATTAGCAAAAAATTAAGGTGAATGTATATATACAATGAAAAGGCTGTATGAGTTTCAGCGAAATGCAGCTGATTGTGAGGCATCACAAAGAGACAAACATCTTGTGTACTGGTGCCATGCCAGTCTGACACCAAACAACCTCACCTCAGACAACACGGCTCTGCTTCTGTGTTTGTCCCAGAGCGCAAACCACCAGAGAGAAACAGATTCTCACAACGATAAGGGAGGCCCTCTAATTCTCACCATTGATTACCAACACAGCAACAGAAGCTACCATGGGAACCATAACACACGTATTCCAAGTGCGCGCACACATACAAACCCTCTTGAAAAACACAAGGAAGTAAATTGCCTGACAACGGAAATAATTGTTATCAAACTATAGCTTAAATTACCCTCACCAGCGCATGCTTTAATTGAATATTATGGCTTCCTAATGCCAGATTCAGGATATTACTTTTCTGTTAGTTTTCATTATGGCCGTGTGATCCACTACTTGCCATTCAGCTGCTTCTACGACTGTAACGAGTTGAAATATAAATTTGATTACCATACCTCTGATAGGTTTCAGTTCAGTCTATAGACACTCCATTACCAGACAAGCACTGGGAAACCGGATTATTTATATAATGTTCTAACTCCTATTTTCTAAGTCAAATAGTTTTATTTCCTAAAGTACAAGTTCATTATTATGGTTATTATCAGGAATATTAAAAAAAAAAAAGATTTTCTCCCTTCAAATGGTTTTCCCTAAAATTATGACATTCACAGAGATATTTGCTCCCTAATTTTCATCAATTGCAAGAGTTGATTTTATTATTATTATTATTATTATTATTATTATTGATTAAGGGATCTCATTGCGTGCACAATAAAATTTATATGAGAAAGAAATTATTTCTTTCTCATATAAATTTTTCCCCTGACAAAAAATTTGGACTGGTTGTCCCAAAAAAAAAAAAAAGAAAGAAAGAAAGAAAATGGCTGTTGGCTATTGCAACTGGATCAATATTTTAGTAATTTTTTTAACACGATCAATGTTTTGTGTTTTATTATAAGTAATGGAAGTTAACACCGACATTTATATGTATGTATCTATGTAGATGTATATTATGGTACAGGTTCAACAGAAGGTTTTATTACCATACTCATAACAGACTCACAGCTTTTATAGAGTAGTGACTGATTTCCCATTTATTAGGAATATGTATACTTTCATAGGGCAGCTAGTGTGAGACAGGCCCACTAGTGAGTCCGGCTGTATTGTGGTAACAATCATTTGAGTTGTTTAAACTAAACATTCCTAGAAGAAAGGAAGACGTGTTGTAGAGACCAGTAGAATCTTTTTTGTTTGCTTTCATGACAAGCTTCCTAGCTTATCAGCTCAATGCCAACATTCCTGGTTAGCACCACCTTGGTGGATTTGGCTAGTGGGCTGTTACTACTTCTGGTATTGCTTATTTTAGTTTGTTGGCAAGAGTTGGTAAGGTGTCATTAATTTCACTGGCTCTAATCTCCATCCTTTTCATTGAGTGTCCACTTGTGGCAGAGTTGGTACAGTGTCGTCAATTTCACTGACTCACATCTTTTCTCCATCCTTTCACTTTAATTGCATGGTGCTGTTTTCTTTGTTGTTTAGCTACATTTTTCGTCTGAGTTGCACTCGTTTGGGACAGTGGGCCATTGGTTATGTCACCCAAGAGAGGACCATCTTGCAGACTATTCCTCAGAACAAGTCTCTGTGTCAGGCACTCATAGACGGATACAGAGAAGGATTGTGAGTGGGAAGAAGGAGTTTGGGTTGTGGTTGTTGTTATTTGAGGAGTTTGGGTTGTGGTTGTTATTATAGTTGTATTTTGTAAAAATATCATGTCTTTGTTCCTTCTCTTCTAAAGCATGCCATTACTCCAAATAGCTAAATATTCTGTCATTCTCGACTGAAATAATTATAATAATAGCAATTTTTTTCATTCTAACAGCCAATATTAAAAACTAAACCCGACGTTTCGACTTCTTGCCGAAGTCCTCTTTAGGGGTCAATGAGGTCGAGTTAAAACAAGAAAATTAGCTATTGTTATGACTAAACATTGCTACATATGTTTCATTATTTTTTTCCTTTTTCACATTATAAGTACTTAGTTTATTGTTGTGGTGCCTAAAGTGCTATATTATGAATACTACAACTTAAGTTAATATGATTCTCACTTATTACGGTACTTGTGTGCATCTCTTACTCGTCCAGCTACCTGTACCCTAACGGACAAGACGTGAACGTGGACCTGACGGAGATCTTGTCACCCACTCAAGAGAAGCACATCGAAGTCACGCAGGAGCAGTACGAGATCTACTGCGAGATGGGATCCACTTTCCAGATGTGCAAGATATGTGCCGAGAATGACAAGGACATGCGGTTAGAGCCTTGCGGTCATCTCATCTGTCACATCTGCCTCCATAGCTGGTTAGACTCTGGACGTACGGACTGCCCCTTCTGCCGAGAGGAGATCAAAGATTCAGAGCAGGTAGTCATTGATCCTTTTGGAGACCGTGTTCTCAAGGATGATAGCAAGAAAGACAAAGACATCGGGAAGAGAGATCCGCTCGCTCCTAATTTTTTGGTGCCTCAGGTAAAGGGCCGAAGTGCACATTCGGAATTGCCTCCGCCTCCGTCATATCCCAATGCAACTGATGGTGATGGGGAGACTCTGGATGCTGCTTATTTCCTGGCCGGACCACCCAGTGACAATGAGGGTGGTGATCATGAGGTAAGATGTGTCTGCCTGGAGGGAGGGTGGTTGTTAGGTATAGGGTCATCAAAAGGATAATATACTTTTTAAGGATAAGGTAAAACAGGGTCGTCTTTCATGGGTGATGATGGTCACATGTGGAGAAGTTATTTGGTGTATGGTGATGACTGTGAAGTGTATATGGAATTATTTTTATTTATTTATTTATTTTTTTATGGTTGTATTTTTTTTCACAGACGGTAGAGAAATGGTCTCTGCGAGACATCAAATCCCAGTTTCATCCAGGTGGTGGGAGTGGCGCAGCAGCTTTGCTCCACCCACCTCCAGTGCCTGCTCGCAGGAACATCATACAGCCGCAGCAGCAAACTGTTCCACCCCCTCCTCGAGAGGGCTCTCCACAATTTTCACTGGACGGGGACGTTCACGAGTCTCACTCCGCCCCTTCATCTCCTGTAGACAATGCCATCTCTAACTCAATTAGTGGCTTGCGCGTACGCACGCCTAGCCCCACCTCCAGGCCCAAGTCTATGATGGTGGGGGCGGACCAAAGCTCTCGAGTGAAGTACACGACAGTGTCGTTCCAGGAAGGTGCAAACACGTCACACCCACCTCCTGCTCGCAGAGGCACCAAGTATGCCAACATCGTCCACGAGCCAGTGCCTGCCAGTAGGAATCAAGGAGCAACAGCATCAGATGCAGATAAAAACAATGTCATCATGTCTCCATCGTATGTGGGTATGCAGTGCAGTCAGCCCCTCCCTCCTGATGTGAGTCAAGACAACCCCACTTATGACACGCCTCCTCCACCAGTCCCCCTGAGGCTGGAGAGTCAGGATTCTATTAATACCTCCAGCGGCAACAAAAATGAAGCTCCGCCTTCTGCTCAGTCTGACAGCTCCAACAAGCCCTTGATTGTCACTGAAGACCCTTTCGGAGATGCCAGTGCAAATGCCTGGGGGGATTCTGATCCATCTGCTTTTTATGATCGTCCTGCTGAAGCAAAGGACAAGCTATCCGCCAGCGAAACTGTTGAGACTGAGGAAGATGGATATTTTGAAATCAGCAAGATGTCAACGACCTGTCCAGTCAACACGGCTGATTTCACTGGAGATTCAGCTTACGAGGACACTTGCTCTTTTCTGCAGGATATTCGCTCTCGCTATAAGGACCGGGACCCTGACGAGGTGCTGGGGAATATGCAGAGTAAGAGGAGTGACACCTTACCAACTGCAACCCAAGCTGCTATGGCCTTGGGTGCTGAAGATGATGATGACGACGACGATGATGATGATGAAGTGACTTATGATTTGCCACCGCGTGAAGAAGACAGTCGCCCAGAAGGGGTTCAGATTCAGCAGCAGCAAGATCAGCAGCACAAGACAGACGAAGAAGATGAAGTTTCCATGGGAAGTTACGATTTTCCTGCCGAGCTTAATCGGTATCCACTCAAGGACAGTGTCAAAAAAGAATCCTCCGAGTCTCACGCGAAGAATTCTGGTGGCAGAACGGACGGGGCTGACCACCACGCTCCTCGACACAATATGCCCCTCCCTCCTATTCCAGATGAAATGGGTATGCAGAAAGACCCAGCTCCTCCTCTTCCAGATCGTCCAGTGGTACCCACAGCGTCCGCTCGTCCGGGACCCAAAAATACTTTATCTCGTGATCAGCCATTGCCGCTACTCCCTCCAGCGAAAGAGCGACCCCCGTTGCCCCCGATGAACCACCCTTGGGGCAACAAACGCGGTGCTTCTGCCAACCCGTCTAATCCTCCTGCTCTGTCGTCCTCTTTCGGCAGCGAATTCCCCCCACTACCCCCTCGCAAGAAAAACCCCAATGGCCACTCAGCGGAGCCTCCTCCTCCCCCTTACCACCAGGCAGTTTCACACGAGCCTCAAGAGGATCCCGGTCTTCAGGAACTTCTCAACTGCGGATACCAGCGGGCAGACATTGAGAGAGCTCTTCGTATAGCCAGGAATGACTATGACATGGCCAGGAGCATTTTGCAGGAATTTGGGGGTAGGCAGTAGCAGCATATTTCACTAAAAAAAAAACAACAACTTTATTACACCACAAACTGTTCCATTCACTCCCTCTGTTTTATTTTCTCTCCCTTTGAGTTGATTTTTTTTCCCTTTTGAAAGATATTCATCGTCTACTTGTTTCATTTCATTTATATTACGTAGACATGCACTCGATCCTTTAGAATCAGTAATGCAGACTGGCTAGCATGATAGCAGTTTTATCAAATACTTTTTGTCTGTTAAAATTTTATTTAATTTTTTATTTTTTCTTGTAAGTGTTAGTAATCATTTTAATATTGTTTTTTTTTCTTTCATCCATTTCAAAGTGTATTGTTGTTGATGAACCGTGTGTGTACCATTGCTATTAAAACAATATTTTTGTTTTTTTTTTGTTACATAATTTGGATAAAATAATTAGGCTGCAGCGTATTTCAATAGCTAGCTACCACCTGTATACAATAAAACACACTCGCACTAAAACAATAATTAATACAAAATTTAGACTAGTGTAGTTAACTTAAGCAAATTGCAAAGTCTGAATTGCGTGCAAGGGTGTAGTATTATCACTCTTGAGTACAATTTCTTTAAAAAACAAACAAACAATAACAACAAAAACTGACACATAATATCACCAGCTGTTATTTTAATATATAAGTTAAATTTTATTTTTCACATTTATTTTTCTGAGAAATGCATGGAGCAGTGACACGTTGTAGTCGGGCTCTTCACAAGGTGGGTCGTTTTGGTCTTTCAAGCACAGTTGTTATTCAATTTATTAGCTGGGCTGGGTTGGTGCAGCATCGTCACTGAAAAATAAACATCTATTTGATTCAGCAATGACTTGACATAACAGTTTATCCTCAAAGTAGGTTTGAAGAGTGTCCTTACCTCTACCCAATTACCTACAAAAATAACAGCAAGTCGATCTTTCATATTATTCAGCGAAGCGAGCGGAGCTGACTCTCTAATGAGTTCGCGATATATATTGGCGAGCGAGCGTAGCGAGCGAGACACTTACAGGGGTAACACAATCGAAAATCGGGGATGTTTGTTTATTGGCGAGCGAGCGAGCGAGCGAGACGAGTATTAGGGGTGGATAATGCAAAATCGGGTATATGTTATATGTATATATGTATGTGGGATGGTACGTATGCCCTTTAAACGCGCGCGCGGGGAACTCTTTTCTCCTAAAAACACGGCTTTTTAGGCTTGACCCCAGTTTATTCTGAAACTACAGCATTAAGCAAGCCTTACTTTATACTTAAGCTCCAAAGTGTGAGAAAATTCCTGCGAAAATACTTGCTTTTCAAGAAACAAAAAGTTGATTCGACCGGTTACTATGGCATTGAAGACCCTTTTCCAGACTCAATTTCAAAACTTCGCCGTTTTATGGGGGGGGATATGGAGTGCCGGTTGTTGGTTGTCAAGAGCCGTTGGTAGTCAGAATGCCGTAGTATTAATGCTAAGGAAGCTACTACTTCTCGAGGGAAGCTGAGGTAAGTACGTAATTCCATATTTGTTAGCTAAATATGCAAAATTAACTCTGGCCTTTCTTTTTTGTAGCTAAGAGCTTGTCAACAGGACTGGTAAATTCAAATAGTCAGATTGGCTCAAATTTGGTGCTACAAAAGTTACCACTGCTCAAGAAAATGGGGTAAGAAAGTAATTTTGTATTTGTGTGCTAAAATTGATTGTCTTTTGTTTTTGTAGGTGAGAGCTTGTCAAGAATTTAAGGTAATTCAGATGGTCAAAGTAACTTCAATTTGATACTACAGAAGTTATCAATACTCAAGAATGAGGTAAGTAGTAATTCCATATTTGTTGGCTAAAATTACAAATAATAACACTGGTTTATTTTTTATCGTAGCTGAGAGCTTGTTCAAGAGTTACTGGTGATTGAGATTATCAGAATGGTTGATGTTTGATACTACAAAAGTTACCATTAATAAGGTAAGAGAGTGATTTTGTATTTGTTTGCTGAAATCAAATGTCATAATGCTATTTATAGTGTTTGCATGAACAGCTAAAAACATAGTAACCATATTAGTTTAGTTACCTAACATCGCTCGATCGCTATTTTGCTGCTCAAGCACACCACTAGTGTAGATATATTGTCTGGACGGACGTATGTCATTTTGTACTTTGACCCTCGCGTTTTTGTGTTAGTTTGGTTGTCGACCCCGTCCCAAATTGCACTAAACAGAATCCTCTGGTTTATCGATCAGTACCCGTATCACCCTAGAAATTGAATTGTTTACCGTTTTGAATTATTTTGCGGGTGCAGTTAAAACTTGAAAACTTAAGGGACTTCCATTTCTATTCGAGTTAGTGGCGGTGGTAAGTCAATGCGATCTTTGTCATGGTTGTAAGCCGTGCGCAACAGTATTTACTTGAAAATACATTGTCCACTATACTACTGCGAAGGTAAGTCTGTGTAGGTGCATGTCCAGTTGTGTCAAAGCATTGTGTGTTACAATCACTACTTAGCTAAAGAATATCACAAAGAAAACTTTTAAATAACGTGTATTGTTGGTGTTTTGTTGTTGTTTTTTTCCTTCCGAGCAGTTGCAGAGAGTTGTTACTATGGCACTGAAATCCCTTTACCCTGTATGCTAAATTTAAAAACTGGACCTTATTTTAAGTAGCTTCAGTGTTAGAAGTCAAAATCAATAGTATAGTCTCTAGGCTCGCTCGCCATTTGTGCTCAAGCACATCACTAGTTTATTTATATATGTTTGGACGTATGTATGTCATTTTGTACTTTGACCCTCCGTATTTTTGTGTTCGCTCGACGTTCGACCCCGTCCCAAACTTCACTAAACAGAATCCTCTGGTTTAGCGACCATTACCCGTATCACCTTAGAAATTGAATTGTTTACCGCTTTGAATTGTTTTGCGGGTGCAGTTAAAACGCAAAAACTTATGGGAGCTCCATTTCTATTCGAGTTAGTGGCGGTGGTAAGTTATTTGTCACAGTTATAAGCCCTACTAAACAACATTTACTTGAAAATTCATTGTCCACTAGACGAACCACGAAGGTAAGTCTTGCGTAGGTATGTTCAGTTGTGTGAAAGTTTTGTGCGTTACAACTACTATTAAGAATATCACAAAGAAAATTTTAAATAACATGACTTGATTTTGTTGCTTCTTTTTCAATTCAAACAGTTGCGGGAGCGGTTACTATGGCATTGAATCTCCTTTACCGCATATACTAAATTTAAAAACTCGACTTTATTTTAGTAGCTTGAGTGTTAGTTGTTAAAATCAATCATTTAACAATAGTGTAGTTTTAGGCTCGCTCGCCCATTTGTGCTCAAGCACACCACTAGTATGTATATATGTATATATGTATGTATGTATGGATTGTACGTATGCCCTTTAAACGCGCGCGCAGGGAACTTTTTTCTTCAAAAAACAAGGCTTTTTAGGCTTGACCCCAGTTTATTCTGAAACTACAGCATTAAGCAAGCCTTACTTTATACTTAAGCTCCAAAGTGTGAGAAAATTCCTTCGAAAATGCTTGCTTTTCTAGAAACTAAAAGTTGATTCGACCGGTTGCTATGACATTGAAGACCCTTTACCAGATTTAAATTCAAAACTTCGCCTTTTTCCGGCTAAGTGCGGCTTGTTAGTTGTCAAGAGCCACCTGTAGTCAGTACTAAAAGAGCTATCACTACTTCTGAAAAGCGTATGTAAGCACATAAAGTATTAATGCTAAGGAAGCTACTACTACTCCAGGGATGCTGAGGTAAGTACGTAATTCCATATTTGTTAGCTAAATAAGCAAAAATAACTCTGGCCTTTCTTTTTTATAGCTAAGAGCTTGTTGTCAACAGTGACTGGTAAAATCAAATAGTCAGAATGACTCAAATTTGGTACTACAAAATTACCAAGTGCTAAAATTGATTGTCTTTTGTTTTTGTAGGTGAGAGCTTGTTGTCAAGAATTCAAGGTAATTCAGATGGTCAAAGTAACTTCAATTTGATACTACAGAAGTTATCAATACTCAAGAATGAGGTAAGTAGTAATTCCATATTTGTTGGCTAAAATTACAAATAGTAACACTGGTTTATTTTTTATCGTAGCTGAGAGCTTGTTCAAGAGTTACTGGTGATTGAGATTATCAGAATGGTTGATGTTTGATACTACAAAAAGTTACCATTAACCAGGTAAGAGAGTGATTTTGTATTTGTTTGCTGAAATCCAATGTCATAACTGCTATTATAGTGTTTGCATGAAGTAAGCTAAAAATAGTAACATTTTATGTTACCTAACTATCAGGCTCGCTCGCCATTTGTGCTCAAGCACACCACTAGTTTATTTATTTATTTGTATATATGTATGGACGTACGTAAGGCATTTTTGTACTTTGACCCTCGCGTTTTTGTGTTAGTTTGGTTGTCGACCCCGTCCCAAATTGCACTAAACAGAATCCTCTGGTTTATCGATCAGTACCCGTATCACCCTAGAAATTGAATTGTTTACCGTTTTGAATTCTTTTGCGGGTGCAGTTAAAACTTGACAACTTAAGGGACTTCCATTTCTATTCGAGTTAGTGGCGGTGGTAAGTCAATGCGCTCTTTGTCATGGTTATAAGCCGTGCGCACAGTATTTACCTGAAAATACATTGTCCACTAGACTACTGCGAAGGTAAGTCTGTGTAGGTGCATGTCCAGCTGTGTCAAAGCATTGTGTGTTACAACCACTACTTAGCTAAAGAATATCACAAAGAAAACTTTTAAATAACGTGTATGGTTTTGTTGTTGTTGTTTTTTGCTTCAATTCAAGCAGTTGCAGAGAGTTGTTACACTGAATCCTTTACCCTGTATGCTAAATTTAAAAACTGGAAATCAGTTGCAGAGAGTTGTTACTATGGCACTGAAATCCCTTTACCCTGTATGCTAAATTTAAAAACTGGACCTTATTTTCAGTAGCTTCAGTGTTAGAAGTCAATAAAAATAGTATAGTCTTTAGGCTCGCTCGCCATTTGTGCTCAAGCACACCACTAGTTTATTTATTTATTGGCGAGCGAGCGTAGCGAGCGAGACACTTACAGGGGTAACACAATCGAAAATCGGGGATGTCAGTTTATTTATTGGCGAGCGAGCGAAGCGAGCGAGACACTATCAGGGGTAACTCAATCGAGATTTCGCTATATTTATTTATTTATTTATCTGTTTATGGGGTACGTGAGACCTCTGTTTTCGCCCGCGCTTCTAATTACGTAAGTTAGGTAAAGCGTTCACAGTACCAGTATTTTTCAATTAACGTGCTCTGAGAATCCTTAGTGGCGGTGGTAAGTTAATGCGCTCTTTGTCATGGCTATAAGCCGTGCGCAACAGTATTTACTTGAAAATACATTGTCCACTAGACTACTGCGAAGGTAAGTCTGTGTAGGTGCATGTCCAGTTGTGTCAAAGCATTGTGTGTTACAACCACTACTTAGCTAAAGAATATCACAAAGAAAACTTTTAAATAAAGTGTATTGTTTTGTTGTTGTTTTTTTTCCTTCCAAGCAGTTGCAGAGAGTTGTTACTATGGCACTGAAATCCCTTTACCCTGAATGCTAAATTAAAAAACTGGACCTTATTCAGTGTTAGAAGTTAAAATCATTCATATAAAAATAGTATAGTCTTTAGGCTCGCTCGCCATTTGTGCTCAAGCACACCACTAGTTTATTTGTATATATGTATGGACGTACGTAAGGCATTTTTGTACTTTGACCCTCGCGTTTTTGTGTTAGTTCGGTTGTCGACCCCGTCCCAAACTTCACTAAACAGAATCCTCTGTTTATCGATCAGTACCCGTATCACCCTAGAAATTGAATTGTTTACCTTTTTGAATTCTTTTAATGGTGCAGTTAAAACGTGAAAACTTACAGGACTTCCATTTCTATTCGAGTTAGTGGCGGTGGTAAGTCAATGCGCTCTTTGTCATGGTTATAAGCCGTGCGCAACAGTATTTACTTGAAATACATTGTCCACTAGACTACTGCGAAGGTAAGTCTGTGTAGTTGCATGTCCAGTTGTGTCAAAACATTGTGTGTTACAACCACTACTTAGCTAAAAAAATATCACAAAGAAAACTTTTAAATAACGTGTATTGTTTTGTTGTTGTTTTTTTCCCTTCAATTCAAGCAGTTGCAGAGTGTTAGTTGTTACTATGGCACTGAAATCCCTTTACCCTGTATGCTAAATAAACAAACTGGACCTTATTTTCAGTAGCTTTAGTGTTAGAAGTCAAAATCATTCATATAAAAATATTATAGTCTTTAGGCTCGCTCGCCATTTGTGCTCAAGCACATCACTAGTTTATTTAGATATATGTATGGACGTACGTATGTCATTTTGTACTTTGACCCTCGCGTTTTTGTGTTAGTTTGGTTGTCGACCCCGTCCCAAATTGCACTAAACAGAATCCTCTGGTTTATCGATCAGTACCCGTATCACCCTAGAAATTGAATTGTTTACCGTTTTGAATTCTTTTGCCGGTACAGTTAAAACTTGACAACTTAAGGGACTTCCATTTCTATTCGAGTTAGTGGCGGTGGTAAGTCAATGCGCTCTTTGTCATGGTTATAAGCCATGCGCACAGTATTTACCTGAAAATACATTGTCCACTAGACTACTGTGAAGGTAAGTCTGTGTAGGTGCATGTCCAGCTGTGTCAAAGCATTGTGTGTTACAACCACTACTTAGCTAAAGAATATCACAAAGAAAACTTTTAAATAACGTGTATTGTTTTGTTGTTGTTGTTTTTTCCTTCAATTCAAGCAGTTGCAGAGAGTTGTTACTATGGCACTGAAATCCCTTTACCCTGTATGCTAAATTTAAAAACTTGACCTTATTTTCAGTAGCTTCAGTGTTAGAAGTCAATAAAAATAGTATAGTCTTTAGGCTCGCTCGCCATTTGTGCTCAAGCACACCACTAGTATATATTTATTGGTTACTGAACAGAGCCTGATAACTGTTGCCACATAGAAAATGCATTAAAGTAACAGGATGTGGCTTAGGGCAATATTTTTCCATATCACCTGTGTTCATAGTTATTGGCGAGCGAGCGTAGCGAGCGAGACACTTACAGGGGTAACACAATTGAAAATCGGGGATGTTTGTTTATCGGCGAGCGAGACACTTACAGGGGTAACACAATTGAAAATCGGGGATGTTTGTTTATCGGCGAGCGAGACACTTACAGGGGTAAAACAATTGAAAATCGGGGATGTTTGTTTATCGGCGAGCGAGACACTTACAGGGGTAACACAATTGAAAATCGGGGACGTTTGTTTATTTAGATACATGTATATGTATGGACGTATGTATGTCATTTTTTACTTTGACCCTCGCGTTTTTGTGTTAGTTATGTGGTCGACCCCGTCCCAAATTGCACTAAACAGAATCCTCTGGTTTATCGATCAGTACCCGTGTCACCCTAGAAATTGAATTGTTTACCGTTTTGAATTCTTTTGCGGGTGCAGTTCAAACTTGAAAACTTAAGGGACTTCCATTTCTATTCGAGTTAGTGGCGTTGGTAAGTCAATGCGCTCTTTGTCATGGTTATAAGCCGTGCGCAACAGTATTTACTTGAAAATACATTGTCCACTAGACTACCGCGAAGGTAAGTCTGTGTAGGTGCATTTCCAGTTGTGTCAAAGCATTGTGTGGTACAACCACTATTAGCTAAAGAATATCACAAAGAAAACTTTTAAATAACGTGTATTGTTTTGTTGTTGTTTTTCTTTCCAAGCAGTTGCAGAGAGTTGTTACTATGGCACTGAAATCCCTTTACCCTGTTTGCTAAATAAAAAAACTGGACCTTATTTTCAGTAGCTTCAGTGTTAGAAGTCAAAATCATTCGTATAAAAATAGTATAGTCTTTAGGCTCGCTCGCCATTTGTGCTCAAGCACATCACTAGTATATATGTATGGACGTAAGTATGTCGTTTTGTACTTTGACCCTCACGTTTTTGTGTTCATTTCTATTCGAGTTAGTGGCGGTGGTAAGTCAATGCGCTCTTTGTCATGGTTATAAGCCGTGCGCAACAGTATTTACTTGAAAATACATTGTCCACTAGACTACCGCTAAGGTAAGTCTGTGTAGGTGCATGTCCAGTTGTGTCAAAACATTGTGTGTTACAACCACTACTTAGCTAAAGAATATCACAAAGAAAACTTTTAAATAACGTGTATTGTTTTGTTGTTGTTTTTTCCCTTCAATTCAAGCAGTTGCAGAGAGTTGTTACTATGGCACTGAAATCCCTTTACCGTGTATGCGAAATTTAAAAACTGGACCTTTTTTTCAGTAGCTTCAGTGTTAGAAGTCAAAATAATTCATATAAAAATAGTATAGTCTTTAGGCTCGCTCGCCATTTGTGCTCAAGCACATCACTAGTTACGTTGGGTTAACACAATTGAAAATCGGGGATGTTTGTGTATTTGTATATATGAACGTACGTATGTCATTTTGTACTTTGACCCTCTGTATTTTTGTGTTCGCTGGGCGTTCGACCCCGTCCCAAACTTCACTATACAGAATCCTCTTGTTTAGCGACCATTACCGGTCAGTTAAAACGCTAAAACTTATGGGAGCTCCATTTCTATTCGAGTTAGTGGCGGTGGTAAGTTAATACGCTATTTGTCACAGTTATAAGCCCTACTCAACAGCATTTACTTGAAAATTCATTGTCCACTAGACGAACCACGAAGGTAAGTCTTGCGTAGGTATGTTCAGTTGTGTGAAAGTATTGTGCATTACAACTACTATTAAGAATATCACAAAGAAAAATGTATATAACGTGACTTGATTTTGTTGCTTCATTTTCAATTCAAACAGTTGCTGGGAGCGGTTACTATGGCATTGAAACCCCTTTACCGCATATACTTAATTTAAAAACTCGACTTTATTTTAGTAGCTTGAGTGTTAGTTGTTAAAATCAATCATTTAACAATAGTGTACTTTAAGGGTCGCTCGCCATTTGTGCTCAAGCACACCACTAGTTAGGTCTAGAAATTGTTTTTGTTCTTGCGTGGGCATACGTGTGCACTTTTTCTCCTACGCGCTTGCGCGGGCCGGGTAACCTTCTTAGCAACATTTTGTTTTGTTTACCCGCCGTATGAAGTAGCGATGCCCAGTAAACAAAACGTTAGAAACGCTCGGTCAAGAGCTTTGTGGGCATTAGAAACTCCAGAAGAAAAATTAGTAAGGAGAGAGATAAGAAATGAAAAAAAAACAGGGCAAGGAGGAGGAGAGCTAAAACGAAACAGAAACAGGTAGCAAAGTAAAGAATCTTTCTTTTTGAAAAGCCATTAAATGTTCCTATCCACACCAAGCATGCATGGAATAGCTGCAATTACTGGGAATATGCATCGCTTGCTTCGCTATTTTGTGCTATTAGAGCGCATCACTAGTTTATTCATATTTGTATTTACTGCAATTGTTGTTAGTCCGGCGTAGCGAGACCCTTTACCGAACCGCTACGCTGCGCTTTGCGCGCTACGTGGGTCTGGCTACGCCAGACTAAATTGTTGTTGCATTTTCTCTGCTACAAATTTGCAATCCTCAAATTTTATAACACAGATACAAAGTCTTCAAGGGCTTGTGATGTAACTGATAATAACCGATGAATGCTATTCAAAAGATACCTAGTATAGTCTGGTCTGTGTCTATCTAGTGAAAATCTGCTCGTTGAGGAACCTCTACGATAAATGTACGACTAAGCCCGCAGTCACGTTCGCCAGCCTGAATTAGTGTATCCATAAAATTTAAATAAAATTTAGCTACTTGACTTTTTACCTGCTTTCCTGCATAACGATACATGCTATTCCAGAGAGAAGAATATAGATATAAATTGCCATCAAGTAACTATCCTGTGAAAAAAAATATCATACTTTATAATACCCAATTAGATTTCATGGAAATATGCTATTTTTGAATTTATTTGGGAAAACTACCTGTACAATTCCTAGACCTAACAAAAAAAAAAAAGCGCGGAATGATAAATAAGTCAGCTCCGCTCGCTTCGCTGAATTAGTATCAGGACCTTGGAATAAAGTTAACTGTGGGATTTTTTGCTTTCTAAGTTTTTTTTAATACGCGTCAAAATATGCACCACTTAGAGGGTGAGAAATTAAAGGAAGTCTGTGACGCTCAATAATTCCGCCCCAGGCGGTAACTTTTGCCTGAGATTAGTATCAATATAATATATTACAGACATTAAAACACTAAGTGAATATCGGAAATACCTGTATTAAACGAAGTTATAGCTAAGATAAGTGAAATTCGAAAATAAGCACATTTCTCCATTGCATCAAAATAGTCGCTAGCTACCGACTTCAACTCCGTTGCAGTAGCTAAGTGCAGAAAGGCATTTATAAAATCTAGGAGAATATAGTAGAGAACATTATATTCACCTGACGATTATTACCTAATTTATTCAGTCGCACTTATCATTTAAATGATGATCCTTACCTACTCCATTCAGTTGTACTTATCATTGATTCATGTAACTACTATTTTGATTGAGTTTGAATGTACATGAGCAAATGGGATTTACTCCTTATTATTTCCGAAACGCGGGAGGATCGATCGACTTGACTGTGGAGCTGGAGTGCCGACAAGGGCAAGTATTTTCATCTAAGGCGCACCACCAAACGGTCCAGAGATGCCAGTGATCCAATGCCCGATAGAAGGCTGCACGTACGAGACCCCCGACATCGAACCGGTAGTTGCAGCCGCGCTCATCACAACCCATGCAACCAGTCATGGAACCCCCAGTGGATCTACACAAGCAGCAAGGGTTGAGAAGGTAAAGAGACCGACTGTGTCATCGGCCGGCACCACAGAGGACTGGCAGTACTTTAAATCGAGATGGAATGACTACTAAAGGCGACCAAATTAGAGGGAACAGACAGGATCATCCAACTATTGGAGTGCTGTGATGACCAGCTCCGCAGGGACCTCACCAGGAATGCTGGAGGCACCCTTACTGGAATGCCCGAAGACGCAGTATTCGGGGCCATGAGGAGGTTAGCCGTAAGGTAAGAGAACACAATGGTAGCAAGAGTGACCCTACACAACATGAGGCAGGACCGAGACGAGCCGATACGCGCCTACGGAGCGAGGTTGAGAGGGCAGGCAAGCGTCTGCAAGTATACCAAGCAGTGCACAGGTTGTGATGCCAACGTGGACTATACTGAAGCCATACTCAGGGATGTGTTATGCAGAGGTTTGGATGACACTGAGATACAGATGGATCTACTAGGAGACGAGAACCAAGACATGACATGGGAGCAAGTCCTCAAGTTCGTCGAGGCAAAAGAGGCAAGAAAGAGGTCAGCATCCCGCCTGTTACTACCACAAGCAACAGATGCAGTAGCTGGCAGCTCGTACAAGAAGCAGAAAAGACCGTTGACTAGGGGCCCATCAAAGGACCAGGACGCTTGTACGTATTGCGGGACCAAGGGGCACGGAAGAAACCCCCCAACAAGACTCAGAAGAACTGAGTGTCCTGCCTTTGGCACCAAGTGCGACCATTGTGACAGAGACCACCACTTTGGGAAGATGTGCAGAAGCAAAGCTGACACAAAATTGGCCAGGGCCACTGAACGCGAAAGTGCCATATTCGACACACTATGCGAAATCACATCAGCAAAGGTGACCAAAAGTGCTACACTGGATCACCATATCTTTGATCAGACCACAGAGGAATGGTCAAGGAAACAGTCCAAACCCCAGCCATACATCAGATTTCAGATGAGAATCAAGCAGGAGGACTATGACCATTTTGGATTCCCCCTCCAATCACCCCAAAACCAGGCCTTCACCAGTGCCATGGCCGACACAGGCTGCAAAAGCTTCCTGGCAGGCCTCAAAATCATAAAGAAGCTTGGCCTGTCCACCAGAGATCTCATCCCTGTTGATCTCAGGATGCATGCAGCAGACAACCACAATATTCACATTCTGGGTGCTGCCATACTGAGGCTATCCGCAAAAAGCGGCAAAGGAGAAGAGAGGTCTACCAGGCAGATGGTCTATGTGACTAACAGTACTGACAAGTTCTTCCTCAGCAGAGAGGCATGTTCAGACCTGGGAATCATCTCACATAATTTCCCAGCAATGGACGAGGTCAAGGAAACCAGTCTTAACGGCTTCATTGGCGCCGCCACGAATTCCACACCCCCATCACAACATGGTTGTCAATGCCTCAAACGTACTAAACCACCACCAATCCCCACCTCCCTGCCGTACCCAGCCACAGAAGCCAACCGGGAGAAACTCCAGCAATACCTCCTTGACTACTATAGCTCCAGTACCTTCAATGTCTGTGAACACCAAATCCTACCACTCATGGAAGGCCCACCAATGCGACTTATGATAGACCCACAAGCGTCCCCCACCGCTCATCATTCACCCCTTCACTGGCAAGAAGATGTCAAAGATGGCCTCGACAGAGATGTGAGACTTGGAGTGTTGGAACCTGTACCTATTGGAGAACCTGTTACATGGTGCCACAGAATGGTTATCTGTCCCAAAAAAATGGCACACCCAGAAGGACCATCGATTTCCAGCCACTCAACCTCCATGCCACCAGGGAAACGCACCACACCCAATCACCCTTCCACCAGGCGAGGTCAGTCCCTCAAGGGAAGAAGAAAACCGTGTTTGATGCATGGAATGGCTACCACAGCGTTCCTCTTCATCCTGAAGACAGACACTTTACCACCTTCATCACCCCATGGGGCCGCTACAGATATCGCATGGCCCCACAAGGCTACATTGCCTCAGGTGATGGATACACTAGACGATATGATGAGATCACCTCGTCCATACCCAACAAAACAAAATGTGTAGATGACACACTGCTATGGTCTGACACGATAGAAGAAAGCTTCTACCAAGCATCCAACTGGTTAGACATCTGTGGCAGACACGGTATTACCCTCAACCCAGATAAGTTCAGATTCGCCAAAGATGACATTGAATTCGCAGGCTTTGAAATCACCAATGACCATGCAAGAAGTACATCAGGGCCATCTCCGACTTCCCTACACCACAAAACCTAACGGATGTAAGATCCTGGTTTGGTTTGGTGAATCAGGTATCGTACGCATTCAGCATGACTGACGTAATGCTACCTTTCCGGGAACTCCTCAAGCCCAGCAACAAGTTCCACTGGAACAATGACCTACAGCAAGCCTTTGAAAAGTCGAAATTAACCATCATTGACGAAATCCACAGTGGAGTCAAAAATTTTGACAAGTCCAAGCCCACATGCCTAGCCACTGACTGGTCCAAAGACGGAATTGGTTATTGGTTGTTCCAAAAACACTGCTCCTGCCCCTCCAGTGATCTCTTCTGCTGCAAAAATGGCTGGAAGATAACCTTAGTAGGCAGTAGGTTCACACATGCAGCTGAATCACGTTATGCTCCAATCGAAGGTGAAGCACTGGCTGTAGTAGACGCCCTGGATAAAGCAAGACATTTTGTCCTGGGATGCAAGAATCTAACCATCGCTGTTGACCACAGACCACTCCTAAAGATATTTGGTGATAGATCCCTAGATCACATCTGCAACACTAGACTAAGGAACCTGAAAGAAAAAACCCTGAGATACCATTTCAAAATCGTCCACATCCCTGGTGTCAAAAACAAGGCCCCTGACACCCTCTCAAGACACCCAACTGGTGATCGCCACCCACCCAAAATGGTCCTCCATGACGACATCCACAGCATCCAAGATGGTGTTGCTACCCCTCCCCTCCGCTCCGCAGGGATTCCGTCTTCAATTGTAGAGAGGAGGAGGAGCATGTTGTCATCAGATGATGTGGCGATTTGGACTTGCTCCCAATTAATGGAATGTAGGGAGTGTAGAGACGAGATGAGTGAACTCTGTAGTTGGTCTTCCATTTGGATAGAGTCTAGTTGGTTATCTGTTGAGATGCCAGCTATAACTGCCACCACCCATCAGAGAATACCACCAATTCAGACAACATCTGTACAGCAGTGATGGTGTCATTGTCTACAAAGATAGAATCGTCATCCCACCCTCTCTACGACCCTCATGCCTGTCTGCCCTACACGCTGCCCACCAGGGCACATCAGCCATGACATCAAAGGCAGAAGCATCTGTCTTCTGGCCTGGCATCACTAACGGCATCAGAGCCACCAGAGCCAACTGCTCCCACTGCAACAGGATGGCCCCATCACAAGTGGCACTACCACCCACACCCCCACCTTATCTGAATACCCATTCCAGTGCATTTGTGCAGATTACTTCCACTACCATGGCTGCATTTATCTCGTCATCATCGACCGATATTCCAACTGGCCTATCGTAGAGAGAGAGCCAAAGACGGGGCCCAGGGACTTATCACTGTCCTGAGACGCACCTTTGCCACCTGTGGGATACCAGACGAACTCTCATCGGATGGCGGTCCAGAATTTGTAGCTCACAACACCAGGCAATTCTTACAGGATTGGGGAGTTCACCACCGACTTAGCTCTGTGGCATTCCCTCACAGCAATTGCAGAGCCGAGGTGGGTGTCAAAACCGTCAAGAGGTTGATCACAGGAAACACAGGGAAGGATGGTGCTATAGACATTGATGCTTTCCAGAAAGCCATCCTGCAATACAGGAACACGCCGGACCCTACAACCAAACTTTCCCCAGCCATGTGCATCTTTGGACGACCAACAAAGGACCTGATCCCAATCCTCCCTGGAAAGTACCACCCACATCAGACCTGGAGGGAATCACTAAGGCTACGAGAAGAGGCACTCAGACAGCGTCACATGTCTTACCAGGACCGATGGAGTGAGCACACCAGAGCCCTAACCCCACTGAGTACTGGTGACTGGGTGAGAATACAAAATCAGACTGGCCCTCACCCACACAAGTGGGATTGAACCGGCATCATCATCGAAGTGCGCCAATTCCATCAGTACCTCATTCGAATAGACGGGTCAGGCAGGCAAACACTCAGGAACAGGAAATTCCTCAGGAAATACATCCCTGTACACCCACCAGCCAAAAGAAGGTCCATCATGGAGGACATTGCTTACTTACCCCCAACCTCATCTCCCGATGGCATCCCACCCTCAACCTCATCTCCTGATGACTTCTCACCTACAACTTCACCTCCCACATGTCTACCACCGGACACACCGGGGCCCACTCCAACCAGGACCAATGAAGATGTCAACACCACGAACCCCCCTAACCTGCCCCCCAGGGACAGCCCGCTCCCCAAACCCCCTCCGACCAGTCCCCCCTGACTCCCGGATCCTATACCAGTCACTACCCTTACCCCGCCCTTATATACTCCATCACCAAGCCATTGAGACGATCAGTAAGAGAAAGGAAACCCCCAGACCGATTCTTTTGACTTATACGAAACTCAGCCTTTAACCATCATGGGTCAAAGACTTGGGGGGAGATAGAGAACATTATATTCACCTGACGATTATTACCTAATTTATTCAGCCGCACTTATCATTTAACTGATGATCCTTACCTACTCCATTCAGTTGTACTTATTGATTCATGTAACTACTATTTTGATTGAGTTTGAATGTACATGAGCAAATGGGATTTACTCATTATTTATATAGGAGTTCCGAATCTGTCAACTGTTATAGCATAATTAATACAGAAAAGTATTTTAACTCTACTAGTATTGTCAGCAATCACTTAGAAAAAAAGATTCCAGTTTTCTCAAATAATAAATTATATTTAGTTAATATTTCAGATGAAAATAATTGCAATACTGCAGTCACTGACATTCAAATATGTTATTCTTTGGATAATAATACAAAGAAAAAATGGATAGAGTTCCATGTATTCAGCAGTAATTGGGCCTACATTTCAAAAGTTTGTCATGATGTAGATTTAGATGATGATTGTGACAACAGTAGTACAACCAACCAGACAATTTGTTGTCCACATGTTAAAACACTCAGTAAAACAGTCAGCGGCAAATATGTTATAATTCGCAAGAATGGAATTTCGTTATTGAAGAATAATAAAAAAGGAAACGGTAATGTTTGTTTTATTGATTGTGATGATTTTGTCAAGAATACTTACCACCTTTGGAAGCTACCACTATTTAGTAAATGTCGTAAAAACAATCATGTTCTTGTTAGATTTTTTTCTGGTAAGCCTTTTCTTTTAAACTTTTTAATAGCTTATTTGCTGGCATTTGTTTTCAGAGAAACATGGTCGACACATTGCTTTAATTCCAATAGTTTTGGGATCAGTGCTGTGTCTATTTTTAAGTCTACTATCTGCTGGATTAGTTGTACTTTCTTGGTTCAAACTAATTCATAAAAAGAAGAACAAAGTTTTAACTGGTAGGTCAATATATTTTACGAACAGTTTGGTGGTGTTGGTTCCTTACAAAATGTTTTGATATGTGCCAATTAATCTGTAGAATGCAATGGAGAAGTGAGTATATAATTATGTTTTATTAATATACATTGTTTATGTTATCAGGGCTGTATCTGAAAGAAAAAAACAACCTGGGGGGGGGCGAATGTTTGATGTCAGTTGTGTATAACATAGGCTAACTTTTAATCAACTATAATAATATGTATAATATATAATATTATCATGTATACATGTACAATATAATAAATGTATATATAAGAACTTTCCTGTCCAGATAAATTAATCATATTATTGTATTAAAATTTATAATGCAAGAATAATATTCAATTTTGCATACAGCCTGATTTTTAAAACTAAGCTTTCACCATTATCTTCAATTGTTAGTCAATAAAAAAACGACAACAATAAAACAGTAGGAGAGCTTTGACTGTTTCAAAATTGAAATGAATAATGTGTTTTACTTAATGATTCCCTTTTTCTGATAGCTACTAAAGCAATTACGTTATTCCTCCACATGAAGAAAAATCTTTGTATATTCAGCTAGAGGAAGTTATCACATATTTAATAAGAGCTTCTGTGAGGTATCAACCCTCTTCCCCTCCTTTTTTTTTTATACAAATAAATCACATCAATACAGGTTTTCATAAAAACATAGCTATTTCATTTTTATACATTCTTATTATTTCCTCTTCCTCAAAATTCTATTTTTGACCTCGTGTTTTATTTTTCTTCTTCTTTTGAGTTTAATATATTCTTTACAAAGAATAGCCATATTTTTTGAGGAATATATTATATATATAATTATATATTATATATATATATATTAATTTTTTAAGTATTGACATTGATCATCATTAGTTGGATCGAAATGGATTTAAAAACTTTTTAACCAGTTTAATCCAGCTGATAAAGATTTCTCAAGATTAAAACATTATTATATTTATAGATTTGAAGTACAAATCGGTACTGGACAATTTGCTGAAGTTTACAAAGGAGTTTGGGACAGTCCCAGTGGACTGATTGATGTTGCTGTTAAATCACTGAAAAAAGGAACTACTGATGGTGATAGAATAAAATTTCTACAAGAGGCAGCTATTATGGGGCAGTTCAAGGACCCCAATGTGGTTCATATAATATATGGTGTAGTAACAGTGGGAGAGCCGGTGAGGGAGCATGTATTGTTTATGTGTACTAAATCATTCAATCTTTATACAAAATTTTAAGGGCAACAAGGATGGTGGCCAGTGTAAACACGTACACAATATAATGATAAATTAACTTGTTGAGAATTAAGAGTCTTTATAGTAACTCTTAGTGTATTATGTTAAATTCGTCTTTTTTTTCTTCCAATTAACATTCAGCCTTAGTTTGTATTGAGGTGAAATAATTTATAACAGTTGTGTGAAGTCAACTTTTTGAGTAATTCGGGTAGATGGGTGCAATAGTATTAATAAGACTGGCATACATAGTGGTATTCAATGATTGACTATTTAAATAGATGTTATTAGTGCTAGAACTGCTCAAAGAAGACTTGTTAAATCATCTAAAAAATGTCAAGTTGGCTAAAAATACCCTAGTCACAATTGATGGACATACTCTCCTTAGCTACTGTCGTCAAGTGGTCTCAGGAATGGTCTATTTGTCAGGCAGAGATCTGGCTGCAAGAAACATTCTCATTTCTCATGAAGGAATATGCAAGGTCAGGATACATGCTGCATCAACTCTCACTTCTTCCCCCCCTTTTTTTTTAAACTACATGTATAAAATATGGAATAGCAATTAAACTGAAGCAGAAAACATATCAAGTGTCTAATGAAGTAGTTAAGAGTGATAGTGTCCCTTTGAATGGCTGCCTAGTTCATTGTATTGTATATTCCTTTTGCAAGATTCTCAATTATTTTAAACATATTATTAGCTAATTGCTAACTTGAACTAGTTCAATGTCCACACTAAGCTTTTCACACAGTCGATTGCCTTACAGTTCTGTTGTGAATAAAGATGTTTACAATGATGTTATTTGAGAGTGTTATTAGTATAGAGCTGCTCATGAATACAAGACAGTGCACTGTGTATCAAAGACGATCTTCTTGTTCTATATTAGAAAACCATAATTTTGGTTACAGCTACATAAACACTAATATTTGGGAAGGAGTAGTGTGCATATATACTTTCATTTACTTTCCTCAATGGAAGTTTACAATACAGCAATGGTCACTTCAGCAGCATAATTGAAATATATTGAAGTAGTGTTTGTAGTAAACAAGTCTTTTATCAATGAGGTCTAACATCTTTCCAAAAAAACTCTAAATTCTGTCTCACATCCTTCTAAACCTACCCCAGTCTTCTTCTCTATTTCTCTTCCAGTGACCAAAATAGCAACTCCTCTGTCAGCTTCTATGACGAATACGCATGTTGTTACATATTCGACTCTATTTAATGCCATTTATTAGCTAAAATATAATTATTTTTGCATTCAAAATCCCATAGTGCCATGAACAACGTCACTGTTGGGTCACGGCTAATGAAATTGAAGTGTAGCAACAACTTCTAAAGTATAGAAGTCATAATATAACTTCTATTACTATTTTTTTGTATGTAATTGATACATTTATTCCCTTTTTTATGTACTATTTTTAGTAATTTTTAATTGGTGGAGTATTAGATGCGGAAAGGATTAGTGAATTCCTATTGTCTAATCTATTATTTTAATTACGTGTTTTCCACTTTACAAATTTTTTTTTTTTGTTAATTGAACTCTTTATCCAGAATATAAATTATTTATCATAGATTGCTGACTTTGGAATGGCTAGAGACCTATTGGATCAAGATAATGGCCCTTCATTTAATGAATTAGTTCCAGTGAGGTGGACTGCCCCTGAGGTAATGGTGATTTATTGTCTGTCTGCTGTCTGTCCATCTGCCTGTCTTTTCTGTCTGTCTGTCTGTTTCCCTGTCTATCTGTCTGTCTGTCATAATTACACTCAAGTGTAATAAGGCCTGTACAATCTGTTAGCTAATTAACCCTCAGTGAGCATGCACTAGAGGGTTATAGCTAGTAGTCATCCTGTCTGTTTTAAGGACCTCTTATTGTGCTGCTTTTTTTTGAATTTCATTGAGCTACTTTTTTATTATTTCAAGCTGATTTTTGAAAAACACACAAAACTGTCAGCTCCATATAGGTACAGTAGAACCTCATAGATCCGAACATCAGACAACCGAATTAACCGGTTAACCGAACCGCGAAGAGACATCGCGATGGGTACGGGGTTGTCATCACGTTTGTTTTTTTGTTTTTTTTTTGTTTTTTTTAATTTGTTTTTTTGTTCTTTTTTATTGGAACTGCAGCAAAATGGCAAAAGAGTTGCTATCAGAAGTAGTTTAATATGGAAGAATAATTGAACTAGGAACCTTTTTAGCTGGAGTTTTTCAGGAGTTTGGCTTAGGTAAGTCCACAATTTCAGACTTCTAAAGAGACAGGAAGATTATAGAAAAGTGTTTAGCAGAATCAGCTGACCCTAGTGGCCTGAAGAAGAGGTGCATTGTCAGAAGAGATAATGATAAATATTTTATAATGCCGTGCATTCTGGTTTACTCAGGAAAAAAAAACTCAACGGTACACCATTAAATGGTCCTTTAGTAATGGATAAATCTGAAATACTGTATTCATAGTATTTTAGTCGTTTAAATATTTTAGTACAAAGTTAAATTATGTTTTATTCAGAGTTACGTACATTTCAGAGTTACGTACACCTCATTTCCCAAGGGGTACGTAACTCTGAGGTTCTACTGTACTAGCTTTTGTGGGTAACACCCCTATTGTCACGCTTGAGCTCTCCCTCCCACACTGCCCTCACTGTCTACTAATGGTTCCAACTTCAATTGGAATCTGGTATCAATTGAAGCAATCAAATATACCTATTAGTGTGTGTATGTGTGATGTGTGTCTTGCATATGCGTGTTGTGTGTGTGTGTGTTTTGTGCATGCGTGTGCGTGTGTGTTTTGTGCATGCGTGTGTGTGTGTGTTTTGTGCATGGGTGTGTGTGTTAAGGCACCGAGAACCCTCCAAGAGGCCAGTATTTTCACATGTTAGAAATGAGTTCTCCTTGCCTGACTCAACTCTGCTTCATTGGATGGAAGAAGACATGGGAGATAGTCCTGAAGCTCTTCAATTAATGGGCTCCATGCAGATTGCCAAAAACATGTTCAAAGACTTGCAAAATGCTTATGTTTGATTACTTACTGTTTTCTTTTTTTCTTCTAACTGTGTGTATGAACATTATTTATTTTTTAAATTTGTTGTAGTCGAGTGTGATCCTCATATCATGTTAGCTGCATATTTACAGTTGAACTTTGCTCAAGATAAAGTTACCTTATAATAATGACATTGTATGTCTTGTTTACAACACTAATGCTGCTGAATGGGTACTGATGGTAACAATGACTTCATTTTAATATACCACTAACAGTAACAAAACCATAATAGTAATAATAATAATAACTGACGATGATGCCGATAATAATAATAATAACAATAATAATAACAATAATAACGACAAATAATCCTTTGTGCTTACAAGGAGCCAGTTCATAGTATGAGTTATGATGTTTTGGGTAATGTGTTTATGATGTATCAGCCCTGTGACTTCACTGGCTAACTGATAAAGCTACAAACCTAGATAACAAGTAAGTAATGCTCTGAGTGATTGCTATGCATCTCATAGTTTTCTATAAACACAATCAATTTAAAAAGTCAAGTTTAAAAAAAATTAATTAATTTATTTATTTGTTATTTATTTTATTTATTTATTTTTTGACACTAATACACCTACCAACCAGCCACTATGTAATACATCCATCATCAACCTCCTCTACCACATTTTAAATGCGCGCGCGATAGTTTCAAATTAAATAACCGGAAGTAAAAGGTTACCACAAGGACACAGCAGAATGAAGTTAGCCGCCACGCGGGGAAACACAGTTTTGCTGCGCTCTTTGAGGAGAGATAATCGAGTTTGGTTCCTGTGAATTTTGTATCCTCCTCTTTCTTCTGTGTTCCTGATCTGTCTATGAGGTGGAAATATCTTATACATTCAGGCAGGCACTAGCAGAAGTCAAGCTCTGAGGCTTTCAGCTCATAGCTATCTTGAAAAGATGAACTGCAAAAAGTACTATCAACTCATTACAATTCTGTGCAGTTTGCTGACTTATTCTAAAGGTGAGTTATCGCAGGACGTAAGATCCAGGTATTCACCAGTTAATTGAATTTAAATAGAATGATCACACTAAAAAAACTATTCATGGAGGTTTTCTGAAAGCCCTTTGAGCTCATTGTCAATAGCTAGCCAAAATTGCATTCAGAAGAAAGAGGAAGAAGAAACTTGAACACTATTATCAATTATGTAGGTCATGGCTTCCAACAATTGCTCCTGGTTAGTGTGGTTATTTTCTATAGGGAAAAGACTCTATCAAGAATCACTACAGAGCCTAATATGAACTAATGGTAGACCACCACCATTCCCTGATAGAGATTGCTCTACCAGTGCAGCCAAGATTCTGAGAAGTCCTATCCAAATGCTAATGGTTATATCCATTAAAGTCTATTGGCATTTATTTGGTGGTTCTTTTAGCTTGCAATATCCTATAACTTAACTATCATAATTTCCATCACAATAAATACTCTCTTTATCCAATAAATACTCTCTTACCCGTGAAACTAAAAGCATTTTAGCATGAAAGATTATATTTAGTATTAGCTTCTCTCCCGTGGTTGCCCGTGGTTCCTGTTTGAACGTTTGTGTTTGTTTCTGTGTGCATTTAATTTCATGTTGGTTGTTTTCATACTGAAGACCGAGAGCAGCGTCGTATGATGGCAACTTCTAGAGTGAAGTTCAGTCCTTAAAGAATTCAATAGATCATTTGTCATTTTGTGATGTACATATTGGGTTCAGTTGGAATGTGGATGTGTTGCTGATGTTTTGTGGTAGAACTGTTAGCACATACGATTTTGATTTCCTTGTGATATTATTTTAAAGAGTAATTTGTCTTGATATTTCTTCAGTTAATTTTCTCAACTTATTATCATCATCATCATCATCATCATCATCATCATCATCATCAACATCATCATCATCATCATCATCATCATCATCATCATCATCATTATTATTACTATTATTATTACTATTATTATTGTAGGAGTCCAGAGAGAATTAGCTGTGACTCCATCAGAAGTAATTACTTACGTGGGCAGGACAGCGGAGATCACTTGTCACAATGTTGTTCTAGAGGATATCAGAGAGTTGAATCTCGTCAATGAAATGGCAGTTAAAATAGAAAAACCGCAAAACAAGACAAAAACTAGTGATACTTTTGATACACATTTCGTTAACATCACGTACGTCATCTTTGATATTCAGCGAAGAGATGACATGCAAAGTGTGCACTGCGTACAGCTAGATAGATTCTCAAGCTCCGCCTCCATCATCCAAGTTTACGGTGAGTAGCAATTTAAATCGGCATTTCATACACTAATTTGTTCAATACTCACATTTGGTTCCAAAAATATTGTATTATTCCGGACATCCCATTCCATCAAGTGTTTGTGTTGAAATATTAACTGGGAATAAGATGTTGTGATAATTAGAAGTGACCATGTGGGCAGAGACAAAACATCGAGGAGACACGCATTCGGAAGGTTACTTCAAACGAGATTTACCTTCACTTTAGCTTAGGCTGCAGATTATATCATTGATTTTATAAACCAAGGTCCATTTGTATCAATAAGCTGATAGCATAAACTGACAGTTTACATAATTAGAATGAGCAAACAATGTGTAATTGGATTTAAGACTTGGATTGGTTGTGTGTGAACTCTACTATGTAATTTGATTAAAGCGATAGACACGTGAACTTCACAAAAAAAAAAAAAAGGCCTGAAAGTGAGAAATTCATCAAATGAGCATTTATTTTACTTTGTTAAAGTTCTCTAACCTGCACTGGTGTGGTAAGTTAGCAACTCTGAAGATGTGTTTTTCTATAGCACTGTCCAGTTTGACATCACTTGAAATTGTCTCTATCGTCTTGCCATGTGACATGTATAGTCGATTACTCTAAGTAATAATAATCACAATAGCTATGGGTTTGATTTAATAATAATATAAACATTAAAAACTGTATGAACTCACTTCTATCGGTGAATTTACCAGTGGCTCTGCTCTTCTGTTGTGATAAATTATTAGTTGATTCGTAATAAGGTGCTTTAAATTATCATTTAATAATGATATTGCAATTGGATATGAGGTATTCCAGAAACCACATGCATGTGTAATGTGTATTCCAGAAACCACATGCATGTGTAATGCGTATTTTCATTTTCTACTACAATTGTAGTTTTCAAAGTAAAAGTGTGTACTGTGTTTGTGTATACTTTTGCATGCACTGTATTTAAATGAATGCTTGTGTGTGTGTGTGTGTGCATGTGATATAATGTGTGTGTATGTATGTGTGTGTGTGTGCTGTGTGGTGTAGTTGTTGTGTCCTGGGCTCAGGGCCCTGAGGTCCTGAGTTCAAGCCCAACTCAGGCAATTTTTCCATCTGATTTTCCATCTGCCTCTCACCAGCCCCACCAGTCCACCCAGCTGTGATTGGGTACCTGGCATTTGCTGGGGTGCAAATTCAAGGCCTTTTCTCATGAAACAACAATGGTCCAGGTGGGACTTCGGGTGCCCACACCACTTGCTGTGAGGAAAGGCCTGTTCTCCTGCGAGTTCCTAGCCCGGCTCCAGGAGCTTTGCTTGCACGGCTCACAGTGCCTGCTTAGTGCACAGGCATCCTGGCTCTGCCAGGTGCGCGTGACCGCCTAGCGGCAGCAAGAGAATTTGCATTTTGTGTGTGTGTGTGTGTGTGTTCCTATTATTGTATCTGTACACCACAAGTCGGACCTTTCATTTGTTTGATTTATTGTTTGTGGCTTCCTTGAAGAAGAAGAAGCTTGGTTACTTTTGTTAAGTCCTGTGATGTGGTTTGATTATCTTTGCTTTAATAATGCCACTCAATTGCAGGGGTGAGGTAAATGGGTGAGGGAGGTGAATAGCATTCATTTGAGTGCCTCAAACTAGACCAATGTTAGAAGTGGGGTATTCTGATCCTAGTAGCACGGTTTGCACTAGTTTGAGATCTTGCCACACCTTCACAAGTGCACGGGCTATATGTAGTTTTCGTCATCCTCACATTCATAGATTCAGAGAAGAACAGCATGTTGGCTAGAGTTGGCCTTCTTCTTGGATTTGAAGACCCGAAGAATGCCCTTTATACACACACACCAGTCACTCCAGAACATGACGTGACCATGCACACATGTTACCACATACATAATGTAGACATAAGTTCTTTGTAAAGTAGACTGTGTCATGTTACTTCAAGTTTCAGAACATGACATGGCCATGCACACATGTTACCACATACATAATGTAGACATAAGTTCTTTGTAAAGTAGACTGTCATGTTACTTCAAGTTTGGATTACAAAGACAGTTCCGATGTCCTGAATGGAAGCCATGTTGAGCGTCATGAGTCAGCTACACAAGATGTACAGTGGCATAGGATACACAATTCTAAAATGATCTTTCAAAATGCTCTTGACCAATCAGTGTGCATTTCCTCGTTTCCTCGAAGTTGCGTCATGGTGACAGCATGTTGCGTGTACGAAGACGCGTGTATAGGAAGAGTTTATATTATGTGTGCATTATTTATACATATTATGTCTGCCCACGTAATTATAGCTATACTTTCTGTACTGGGACTTATTAATAAAAGATTCCTATAACTAAATTTCTTTAGTAATCGTATTACCAACTGAGGTGGAGATCGAATTACACTTGCACAATTCCATACCAAGCACTGTTACTATGGCAGCAAAAGATCAATACAGAATGCAATTAAAAATGCCAAAGCCATAGGTTCCCATAGCAACAGTGTCATCAAGCACTTCTGGAGTAATCAGAAGGCAATCTGGGAATGCTTTCTACTTGAGATTCCTTAGATGCATCCAAGATGTTCTGTTCAATGTGCTTCCCATAGTCAGACGTGTGTATATAAGTGTAGTGTAAGGCTTCAATTCTTTAATGGTCACTGAAGTTCTTGGCTAAATCTCTAACTCCAGCAACTTACAGCACAATCCTCACAGTACAATCCTCACAGCACAATCCTCACAGCACAATCCTTACAGCACAATCCTTACAGCACAATCCTTACAGCACAATCCTCACAGCACAATCCTTACAGCACAATCCTCACAGCACAATCCTCACAGCACAATCCTCACAGCACAATCCTCACAGCACAATCCTCACAGCACAATCCTCACAGCACAATCCTCACAGCACAATCCTCACAGCACAATCCTCACAGTACAATCCTTACAGTACTAAGTTATAATATAAGCTATTCTCTCAACTAACAAGGAAGTGTGACATATCCAAAATGAGCCTTGAAATATGCAATGTGGCGCATGGAGCCATTTTCCTTCACCTCTCAACAGAATGTGTCATACTAACTGTTATTTCTTTGATATTGATGAGACGAAAGAGTGATTAACTTCAGATAGAACATCGTCTGAAATGTTTATGTTAACTGTTTGAGTCACATTCAATTCAATAACTTCCTCTATCCTGGCATAAATTAATTTAAATTCTGTTTGATATGACGATAATTAATTATTTTCAGTGAGTCCTAAACTTTCCGGACCCAATGGAACCATTTATATCCAAGAGTCCAGTTCCAACGCAGTTTTCTCATTTGATGTCGTAGACGTGAATCCACCAGTTACCAGGTTCCAGTGGCTCGTTAATGATGTGACTGTAACGGGTGAAAGGGTCACCAGCGGCGTCAGCAGAACGTCGTTGGAGATCGAACGCCCCATGCGGAGGGATTCCGGTAATTACAGTGTGTCTGCCTTTGGCCCGTCCGGCAATGACTCAGTGGATTTTCAACTGATCGTAATGTGTAAGGAAAAATAATGACGATGTTGTATCATTTAACTGGCATGTGTTCTTATGTGCATGTGACGTGCATATATATACATGCATGTAATATTGAGGGTGGGTACATAATATGACAATATTGTACATAGAAGTAGATATGCCTTTGTGAGTGTGTGCATATAGTATATATATACTATATACATGCCTTCAATATTAAAAAGCATGGCATGAAAATGTTGTAGTAATTGCTCACATGTGCTTGTAGCATGTACGTGCATGCATGTAGTATCTAGGGTGGGGTGCACGTGCATTCTAGATGTCTGACACTTCAGGTGCTAAATATTCTCTGAGTGGCTGTTAATAGGAAATTGATTGGAGAATACGGTTTGTAGTACATACACTGGAAAGAAAACATTCAACAACGTTCCCACTTAATACCACACACACCCCCATAAAAATTGCAGGCGTGCATGTGTGCGTGTGCATACACACGAAGCTGCACATACGGACCAATAGTTTACTTTTCCTACTTGTTCGTTCTCACTGACTACAACAAACACACTCGTAAGCCATATACACACACACACACACACATACATACGTTACTGGGATGCGATTAATTTGGACTGGAGTTTATTTAATTAGTGTATTGTTTTGGAAGCAAATAATTTGCATCCATAGCTCAAATAAAAAAAAGAAGTGTATTTTTTTAACCAGACAATTTATTGACATATCATGTATTAATATTTTCTTTTTCTTTTTTTCCAATATTTGTAATAATTTCTTTGTTTCTAGATGATGAGTTTTCTGCATCTCCCGTGGATGTCATAGTAAGGAAAGAGGCTATGGTTGTCCAAAGTTGCCATCACCCGTTTGGTTGGGTGTATTGGTGGCATAGCAACAAGGGACCCATCAACAGCTCTCATCCCAAGGTGACCCAACACGAGGGAGATGGGAGGAGTGTGGAGGGGAAGTTAATTTAAATAGTGTACTGAATTTAGCACTGATGCCCCTTGAATATTGTCTTCCTTGCCTTGAGGGTGTTTCTGATGGCACTGGGATGTGTGGTTGTTTCTGTGGTTGTTTCTGTGGTTTTCTATGAAAGCAAGTACACTAAAAGTGAATGCCAGTGGGAAGGAAATGTTTTGTCTGCATTGAGTGTTGCTTAATGAAGGGGTTGGATACATTATCTGAGGTTACACAACCAAAATGCAAACCACAACGTCTTCTGAGAAAGGTACCGACAAACTTGCTGTTGGTTGCTGGTGAAGCAATTCTAAATAGCCCTGAGGATATCTTTCAAGTTACTTATGATTGGACTTGGCGATTGATTTGATTATCGCATTGGACTTGGGTGTTATGCTGCTGTAAAAACAACTAGCGGTGCATGGACAGGTTTCTTGCCGTAGATATAACGGCAGCTAATGACTTGTAATCGCATAATACCCATTCATATTGCAGGGAGAGATGAGTACATTCAAGATTATGGCGTGCATGCATGTGTGACATAGATATGTGCGAAGCCATACATTTGTAATACCCTATGTTTTTCCACACTCACATACACACCCACACATGTACACACACACACACAGGTCAAATTGAGCGGACATGGTAAGGTGTTGACATACGGTCCAGTTGATGCACTGGATACAGGTCTCATGCTCACTTGCAATGTACGTGCTCTGGACAGAACTACCATCTTCTCCTCTCACAATGGCACCATCACAGTTCAAGGTGAGATAGCAGTATTTACAGCGAGTGCCCCACAGTATTTAGTATGCCATATTAGTGACTAATCATTTGAGAGGGGTCATTGAACCTATATGAGCATTAGTAGCACGTGCTGGTGTATGCATTCTACTGCATACTGTTCAATTTTTAAATGAGTTTTCTTTATAGAAGTCTCAATCCAGTAGCTGCTATAAAAATGTTTAGGCTATTCTTCCTTTCATCTGCTACTTAACCAATATCCTTAGGCAAGCCCTGTCATTCAATACTGATAATCGCTAAAGGGCTTAAGGCATGTAGTATCACTTTACAGTTTAATGCACCAAACACACCACAAGGATGGAATATAAGTCTCGGGAATAACAAGAAGAGGGCAAGGTGTGTGTGTGTGTGTGTGTGTGTGTGTGTGTGTGTGTGTGTGTGTGTGTGTGTGTGTGTGGCTGGTTTTCTTTAGAAGTGATCAATTAAAAACGTTGATTGAAAAGGTTACCTGAAATGGTTACTGCCACTTAGAAATTTCTGAAGCAAGCCACAAAGAATTCTTTACACACATTGCTTTTTCCTCCTGCCCTTACCAATCCCCACATCCTCTCTACCCCTAATCTCTTCCTTCATCTCTGTTCCTCTTCCTTCAAGCAAAGACAGCATTACTAAACCCACACTTAATGAATACAATAATTTAGACTGCTGAAAAGTCAATAAGTTTACATATGCCACTTGGATTCTCAAATACAAATGACACAAGTAGCAGCAAAATGATAATTAGACAAACATTATCTCTGGAGACTCAAGTTTTGTACGTATACATGTTATAAATTTAAGTTGAAACGGAATAATAGGGATGGGCAAAGCAGTAATTACTTGTTTTAATTGATGCCCACATACAATATCTGTAGCAGCACTGGTCTGTGTCTATATTTAGAAGCAGTAATACTTGTTTTAATTGATGCCCACATACAATATCTGTAGCAGCACTGGTCTGTGTCTATATTTAGAAGCAGTAATACTTGTTTTAATTGATGCCCACATGCAATATCTGTAGCAGCACTGGTCTGTGTCTATATTTAGAAGCAGTAATTAATACTTGTTTTAATTGATGCCCACATACAATCTGTAGCAGCACTGGTCTGTGTCTATATTTAGAAGCCATATAAGTTCCAATCACTCTTGTGTTGCTTCCTGAGGTGCATGTCTAAGGTATTCGTAGTGAAGCTCTTGCAACACTTGTTTGGCAGCTAGTGTTTTCTCAGAATGCGTGCTACTACATGTGATTGTGTGCTCGTGTTCTGTGAAAGTACTGACATCAAAATGGCTTCACTAAAATTGTCTTCCGTTCTGCAACCAATAAACCAAGATAAAACAACAAGAGGCAGTGAAACAACTGATCGAAGAAAGATGACTCTTTAAAAATAATATTATGTATTTAATGAATAAATGTTGTTTTTTGAGTGAACATTCTTAGTTAGCTTCAGGTCAGCCCCACCCATTTACAGAAATATAGCTGTAGAACTGCATGGCTGGAGCTGCTAATTAGTGCGTGTGAGCCCCACCCTTATTCTCTCCCAGCTACTGCTCTAAGTCTTAATACAGTCTTTGTTTCTTTTTTCTTTCTTTTTTTTTTTTTAACTTGTTTTTTTTTGTTTTTTTTTGTGCTTAATTCTTAAATAGAGTAACCAAACAATTTAGTTATGCTCATCAAGTACCTCACCCACCAGCCAGATCTATGATCAACTAACTCCACTATGTAGGTGTGGCTGACCTGAAGTTAGCAGCACCAACAGATATTCTAAGGGTCTATTATCTATTGTCTTGCACTGTATTTACGAGTCATCAACATTAGATATATAAGAAGTTACCAAGATATTATAGTAGTTTTATCACTCTTGCCGCATACATGAACTAATTCTATCTTCTTCTTCATAGCTCCTCCAAGCATATCAGTTCCTCTGTCTGATTTGAATGTCACGGAGGGTACCAGTGAAGTCGTTCTTCAGTTCAGAGTGACTAGCTTCACAGCTCAGGTGCAGTTCTCTTACGAGTTAAATGGTGCCTCCCTGTCAACTGCTTCATCACGTCTCTCGGTCATTGGCAACGGGGAGGACTTGCGGATCTTCAATCCTACCAGGAGAGACTCTGGAAGATACACTTTGCGAGCCACTAACAGTCAGGGCACCAGTATGGCTTCTATACGCCTCCGAGTGCAGCGTATGTCAACTAAGTGATTGGGTAGTTAGCACCTGAGGGTACTTCTGTTATGAGAGTATTATTATTATTATTACTATTATTATTATTATTATTATAATTATTATTATTATTATTATTATTATTATAATTGTTACTACTACTACTACTAACTTTATCGTTGTTATTAAATGAGTTGATCATTCTCAGATAAAATTCTAATGAACTGATTTTACCCATTTTTGCATTTGATTTGTTTTCATTGCCATAGTTACAATGTACTAAATAGAAACGATGGTATCATGAGACGAGAGATCACTAGTTGCTACGGTTGTGTTGTGGTTTGTTATAATTTGACAATGGGAAAGAGTTATCGGGCTACGTATGTTATGAATCGATATGATTGATGATCATTACCAAATGCTTTATCTATACAGATGCGCCAGAGATACTTGATGTTGGTGTAAATCGTCTGATTTACCAAGTCCACACGGACATAGCGATACCTTGTGGCAATAGCGTCGTGAGTGACCCTTTACCATCTTTCTCGTGGAAGAAGTGCAACTCGACATCCACTGGAGAGACCTCATGCTCCGTCCGTGACGAGGGAGTCAGCCTGAGGGGGGAACTTCTATTGTCCAGTGTCAAATATTCAGATGGTGGGACTTATGAGTGTACAGCAACTAACATTCTCGGCAGTGATAAGACATCACTTCGCATTTCAGTCCTAGGTGAGTGGGAAGCAGCTAGCCATTTGATTATCATGCACATACGACCTGAGATCATCACATGACCCAGGATCTCTGATTATCACATGTCCAGTTCATATCACATGACCTCAGATAGTTGCTGTCTAGTATAGTGAGGGAGGGAGGGTCAGGTATTGTGAAGACATCAGTGATAGCTCACCACATCTTCCACTGATTGCTTTTGAGTCTTACTTCTCAATCCTCATAGGAGGCCGTGTAGTCAGGGCTTTTTCCATGGAAATGCTCCTTGGTCTATGAGATCACACATATTAGTGCGGAGTCATCTTCCTTGTTTGTATTTATTTTTAATCTGTTTTGTTTCCCCTCATCCTCAGCAATGAATGTCACTTGATGGCTTTAGCTATAATCATTAATTTTATTGTACTATGTTTTTGTTTTTCTCACTTTTTGTGGTAAACATTTTTGGTATATGCAATCTTTGTTGATATATTTTACTGAATAAATGTTTCTGTTATCCTTGAAATAAACTGTTTGAAATAATTTGGAGTGAATTTATGTTTACAACTTTGTTTATTCTTATACTCATAAATATTTTGTACTTTTGTTGTTGCCTGTTTTTCCCCTAGATCCACCAAATCCACCAACGGAAGGAAAGATTGAAGATGCAGATGTTCCAATTTTGACGTGGACCGCACCTGAATCAGAAGTTGACGGCTCTCCCATAACTGGTTACAAAGTCGTTGCAATTCCTCATCCGACCACTTATGGAAGCGACCTGGTGGATGTGGCTGATGGAGGGTTCCTGAACAACTCGGCTTGCGTGGAAGTGAATTGCAGCATGGAGGAACGGATCTTGCATGGGAAGGGGAATACCAGGCTTGCTCTGAGCAAACTACTGCCGGGTGTCCGGTACAACCTGACAGTGATGTCGTTGTCTTACGGACAGAGGCTACAGAGCGTGCCCAGTAAGGCAGTGGCTTATCTGACGGCTAAAGGAGGTCAGTTAATATCTATTGTTCTTCTGATCCGCAATAAACAGATTTTAATAGTAAATATTAGCAGTGAAATTAGATGTTAGTGGAGGTTGTGTTGTGTGTGCAGTTAGGACTCTATTATTATTATTGGAAGTATTTGACTGTTTAGATTCCTTTACAGTTACCTCAAAGCGTGTTGACTAACTGTCGTGGTTTCTGAGGTTTTGTTGTGGCCATTGTGAATAGTACTTGATTTGTTTCATCTCTTCCCTACCACCTCCCACCCCAAGTATTGTCACAGAGTTTTACCAATTCTGATTCCCCATTATGCTGTCTTTATAACTAACTTTTATTTCACTCTGTCAGTGCATTCACTTTCCTCTGTTGGATGTTTTGTGCACTTAATGTTATGTATAAATACCCCCCCCCCCCGCATTGAACTGGCTGGGAATATTTTATTTTGTCTTCTTCTGCAACTTATAGCATGTTACACACCATCAGCAAACTTATCACACCGTCAGAAAGCCTAACACACCGTCAGCAAAACCTATATAACTCACCATCAGCAAACCTAACTCACCATCAGCAAACCTGACACACTGCCAGCAGACCTAAACACGCTTCCAGGAAACCTAACACATCACCAGCAAACCTAGAATACACTGCCAGAAAAAACTTTCCAGCAAACACATCATATGTACTATAATACAGCAATGGATGAATTTGAGTTCAAAGATACTCGGGATGAGTAATTACTGCCAGAGTGGATCCATGTTGAATGTCGTCAAAACGTGGAGGCCTTAAGTGACACCCACTCCAAATTTGGAGTGGGTGGCATTAGCAAGCTAAAGACCGACAGATTGGTGGTACAAATTAGAAGTGGTTAGTCAATAAAGTCAATAACATAGTGCAGGCAAACACAAATTAAAGCAGTACTCATGTGCTATCAGTACATAATATATATATATCAATGCTTAGTGGGTGTTGATTTTCTGAGCAAACTGGACCCAAAGTGCTGTGTCCATGTGTTGTACATTATGCAGGCATCCGCCCCCTTAAGTAGTGGGGGTCAGAGTAGCTGCACTTTATCATGGAAGAGTGGGTCCTCCATATTTGTCTTGAAAAATGCTTCTAATAAATTTGATTTTATCATTTTTTATTAACCATCTTTAATGCTGACTCCTCAATAATAAGTTTGTATAATTAGTCACAAGTCTAATCTCACCTTTCACTTTAACCATCGGGTGCTCGTTCATGCCCTAATCTTGAATACTAAAATATATAGAGAGAGCATTTGTTTTAACAAATGCTTTATGTAACATGTATTAGTATTGCTGTATCTTGAGTTTTTTTTATCCGAAGCATGAATGTGAACTACTGTTTGAAATTTGTTTATTTATATCTGGCCTGTAGTAATGCAACGACCATCAGTATTGCTAAGTGTTGTCATATCAATAGAGTTTATATTCTTTATATAAAGAGCACTTGGTTTATCGTCTAGCTGTACTACAGCGATATCTCCACGCACCAATGAGCTCTTGATTCAGCTGCCTTTGTTTACACGAGGATGTGAACATTTCCTGGCAGATGTTGCAGTACACATGGCCATTGTGTGGATAAAGACTGCATTAGGAAGTACACATGAAATGAATAGTAACTATACGTAATAAGATCATACCTTATAGTTCAGTTGTACTAGCAATTACCAGAGAAAGATTACAAATTCAAGTATTACGGTGAAATTCTCCAGCTTAAATGTTTTTTCCTTGTTTTTAATCTATGGATGTTTATCAATCATGCAACTTCAGAATAAGTCTTACCTAGATAAAAGCAGAACAAAACTTCGTTCAGGGTAGGACTCTTCTTTCACCATATTTGGATAAATTCTGCCCATGTATACATCATACCAAGGGGATATTTGGTGAGGTCAGACTTGACATGAAGTAATGGGAACAGAAGTGCAGCTGCACTTGATGGGATGCCATTGTGAAAGAATATTACAGGATGTACTCACAGCTACAAAGGGTTCATGGACCTTAAAATTCCTGGCTACAAGCTGGAATTCAGAATGCTATTTGTGTTCCATGAGAGTAATCACTTATGATAGTAAAGAGAGCTAAGTATACATATGTAGCTCTGAGAGGACAGCTAGCCAACTGCTGAAGTGTATCCATAGTAACAATCAGTGTGAACTGAGGAAGTTATAGGTATGTGATGACAGTTTCATGTCAAAAAGTTAAGATATCTCGAGTAGTCCGACAGTTGCATTATCCAGTGATGGACAAGATCATTAAAAAAAAGTATTAAATATTTAAAATAGCATGGTATTTACATATATTTCATATACAGCAGATTATATGAATGTAGACATAATGCATAGCAGATGTAAATGTATTTGTCCTCACTATTTCTCTATTTGTGGCTAACTAGCCAGTATACTCTATTTGCCTTATTTGATGTGTGTTTGTGTGTGTGTTTTCAGTTCCAGGTGTGAGTTTGGTAACAGCTGAAGTGGGCGGTCCTGGAGGCGTGGTTGTGTCGTGGGCATTGGCATTCTCGGGAGGTTGCCCTGTCAATAAATTCTTCATCGAATATCGTCTGAACGACTCATCGTCGTGGCTCCATGCCCGCACTGTGCCGGGCTATGAAAGTGATGTCCAGCCTCTCGGAGTGTCTTCTCAAGTTCGTCAGACTGTTGTATATGGTTTGGAAGCTGAGAAATATTACTACTTCAGAGTGGCTGCTTCAAATGCTCTGGGAAAGGGTAGCTACTCGGCAATACCTCAGGCTATTTTAAGTGATGCTGAGGGCGTTCCTAGTCCTCCTGCGCAACCCGAGATTTTAGGATATGGAATAAACCAGGTGATTATTTCAACTTCCATTCTGAATCTTGGATCCAATTCCAGTTTCTGGTTGGGTGCGTATGAGGTACTTGGTACGGTACGGCGGCCAGGGGTGACTCAAGTGTATGCCCCTGATAATTATCGGAAAGGAGATGCTGTGACGCTAGCCTGGGGCAATACCAGTTACCGTGGTGACATGATGTTCCAAGTGTATGCAGTAAATCAGTTTGGCTCCTCACCACTGAGTAAACTATCTTTAACAGGTATTTGCTAGATTTTTTTATATCATTATTATAATAATATAATTATAATCATTATTATTTCTTGTTATTATTTTTTATCATTATTATTATTATTATTATTATTATTATTATTATTGTTATTATTCAAGCAAGCTGCCACACAGTGGTGGTACTTGATGTACAAATGGACTAAAAGCATAAAATATTTTAGCCATTCTTATTATTTGGTTTTGTTATATCAGTCCACATTTTTTTCCACAACCTATGTTATGAATACACACACATCCGTTGTTGTGACGATGCTTTACCAATTGGGCTCAGCATTGAATTATTCATGAATACACACACACCACTGTTGCTAATTGTTATGGTTACTATTATTATTATGTTAACTATTATTATTATTACTACTACTAAATATCTTAGATATAATATTTCATTTAGTCATTTTGTTCAAATTATTTTAATATGTATATTAATTCTATTTATTATTCATGTGTATTACTATAGCACAGCAGAGCATAGAGCCCAACGTCATTGGTTCAGGTAATTAAAAACTTACATGTCCTTCATGCGACTTCATTCTCATTCTCATACCAGGTGTCCACCATCTCATGCTATTTCATTCTCATACCAGGTGTCCATCATCTCGTGCTATTTCATTCTCATACCAGGTGTCCACCATCTTGTATTATTTGATTCTCATACCAGGTGTCCATCATCTTGTGTTATTTCATTCTCATACCAGGTGTCCATCATCTTGTGTTATTTCATTCTCATACCAGGTGTCCACCATCTTGTGTTATTTCATTCTCATACCAGGTGTCCACCATCTTGTGTTATTTCATTCTCATACCAGGTGTCCACCATCTTGTGTTATTTCATTCTCATACCAGGTATATATCTATAATGTAAAAGCATTCAGCCATAAGTTTGGCTGAAATCTGTCCTCACAAGTGTATTTATTGCTTGTTTTATGTTTTGTTTTGTTTTACTCAGATTTGTGGGGAATCATTGTGCTCTCCGTGATGTCGGTGGTAGATTTTGGTGTGGCCGTTGCTGTAGTGATTGTCTCTATTTGGATGTGCTTGGAGTGCCGTAAAAAGAAGCGAAGTATTGCTAGAAGTGAGTTTGTGTTATTCAATAACATTATGCAATGCTAAGACTAAGTGACCTTGAAGGTTTAAGCAATAATAGCTGTGTATAAATTTTATTACTTTTGTCCGCAAATTTTTTATTCTAAATTTTATCTTCACAGCTCATGTGCAGTTCAATCTTCAATTCAATAAACTGAGTATTATGATTGTTTTATTGCTACTATGGCTACGGAAATCTGATAAATTAAAATACTCAAATAATTTATTATTGTAATAATGACTAAAACTATTTTGTGTTCAGGAATCGAAATTGTGGAAGCTACTACACCGAAAGATTTATCATTAAAGTGAGTATAATACTATACAAGTTCATTTTTAACGTCTACGTTAATACTTAAGTGATAATAATATCACTTGTGAATATAATTCTAACTGGCTTGACTAAGTTAGTGATCTCCAAGAAGATATGTAGTGATGTTATATTGTATATCACTTGTAGTGGTCCATTCTCCTCCATGTTTGGAGGAGACAGATCAAGTCCAGATGGAGGAAGCAGCATTGCACCAGTGAGTACAGTATTACTGTTTGGATCAACTCCACTGCTAATACATAAATTGTGGTTTGTGATTTGATTTGATGTTGCCCTAGAATAATTGAACCAAATGTAGAGTTTTTCTTACTTTGTTCAGAAACTGAGTTTACAGCATTGTTGTTATGCAGCCTTTGACTGAAGTCTAGCATTCATTATGGCCTATGTTTATCAGATCAGTTTCAAATTATAGAGTTCCATGAATATAAAATAATATATTATTATAAAACATAACACATGCCACAGCCACTTTGGGTTGTACCAACACACCCATTGACTTTCCATAATTTAAAATTGTTATTATTATTATTATTATTATGTAACTAAGTCATTTTCAAGAGCCTTTTACTCACGACTGAATAGAATTCTATAAAGCCTGTTATCTAAACACATATTGTTTATTAAATATAAATAAGTGCATTTAAAATTAACATTTCTGTCTTCTAAATAGGCACACCCCTCATCACTATCTCGGGTAATGGCAGACGATCCAACAAAAATAGCAGTAATCTAGTCAGGACAGAGTGAGAAGATATCACTTATGGAAAATGCAACCACTGTGAATCTCTTCACAACCTCTTCAGTATCACATTGATGCAGAGTATACCATTATTGATATTCAATTCATTCAGTCATTTCCACTTTCATCGATCAATTAGTACCTATTCTCTGACAATCCCAACACAAAATGGCTGTCAAAATTATTCACTGGCAAATCAAAATTGGCTTACAACACTCGCAAGAAATATTTCAAATTATCACAAAAATATTAATATTTGAGGGTAGCTATCTTTCTGGGATTATAATAGGACAAGATTTATGATGATTAAAAACAACAGCTAATGACAGCTTGGTGTTGCAAATTCTACTAGCTACAACTGATAACTTCACTTCAATTATTTCTTATCACTCAATACAGAAACTCGGGGGGGGGGGGGGGGCAAGGGGCTATGCCCCCCCCCTTTTTTGGCCTCCCATGTCTTTTACGTTTAACTCACCAACTGACATGTAATTTGTGACACCTCTTAACAATCTACTAATGTGTTCTTCAACTAAAAATGAAGTATTCAGTAAAAATGAAATATTAATTTGGCACACTGGGAAAAAATCTCTATTTTGCCAGCAATTATAGATTAATTTGCATGTCACTTATATGTGTAGCCAGCAATTACATTAATCAGTAGGTTTCAGTTATGACTCAGTATCAAAAGGTGTTTTGCTCAATGAAACTGAAACCATTATGTCGTAGCTATAGTACTAGTGTTGCTCAACTTTTTGGCAGTCTGATCAAAAGTTTTTGAGGTTACACCATTACCAAACCGGTATGGCATACTATTGCAAAAAGTGGGGGGGGGGGGGGGGGGGGGGGGGCCCTGTCCCCTTGTGTCTCCCCCTTGTGAGAAAGTTGTTGGTGTGATCCATGACAATTATTCTCCACAGCAAGCACGATAGCTTGATTGCTCCACCCCGTCCAACTCTCCACACACAACCTAATTAGGACATCATGTACATTTCCCCCGCTACTTTTGACAAACTATAGTTACCACATAGCGAGATCCTGGCAACTTAAAATGCCCCCCAATGGTGTACACACAAAATTGTGCTTACAAAACTTTCATTTAAGGTTTGTTACACAAAGATCCTTGCAAATTTCGTTCAGTGATATCATAAGTGAAACCGGCGTGCCATTTAAACATGAAAGCATTACTTGCAATGGCTCAAACTTGCCCACAATGACTTGGAAGAAAAGCCAACAAAAAACTTTTTTTTTTTTGAAAAAATTAATGTGGTGCTTTATTTCCTACAAATGAACAGATTTCTTATAACCAAGTGGTTAAGAAAAGGAGAGGGAGAAATCCCGAAGCATGAGTTCAGCTAAAATGTGAGGGGTTTATGATCAATGAGAAGGTGGAATGGACATCCCTCAAGGAAGTGTCGGAAATACTGGATTGCCAGATAAATTGCCAGTAACTCCTTGTCAAAAGCACTGTATCTGGTCTCTGCTGGAGTCATCTTCCTGGAGAAGAAAGAGATAGGACACCAGGCTCCCTTGATATGTTGTTGCAGAATTGTACCAACAGCTGTATCAGAAGTGTGTGTCACTAGGCTAGTAGATGCATCGCTGTGAGGGTAGCATAGGAGTGAAGCAGCGGCAAGAGCATCCTTGAGCATGGAATGAGGCCAGAGCAGCGTCATTCAGTCACTGAGTTAGCAACGTTGCATATTAACCAGTAGTCCAAAACATCTGAGGAAGTAAGCACAAAAGATGGGTTTGGCAAACCTCTGCAATAATAAAAATCCAGAATAAAGAGCATATCTGAGTCAGACATTGAGAGTTAATGAACATTTCCCATAGGTGACAATAGGTGTGTTGTTCACGCGTGAAGTGAAATACCATCTGATGGGTGCTGTCGGTCAGTCCGACTAGTAGGAACGATGCTTACTACCGAGCCAGTATCAACTAAAAATTTCATGCCAGAAGACACATCTGTGACATAAAAAGGTAACCAGTAGAAGACAGGTCTGGAGCATCAGTCGCAGCTATGGTCTGGCCTGAGATTTCCCCCAATTACAATGTTCCTTGCATTTCTTGGCAGAAGAACCATATTTCTCATGGTACTAGCAAAAAGGAGTACTTCTGTGAGTGAGGCTGGGCAAACGACGATATTGGGAGTTGCTGCGACGAGACCAGGAAGGACTGCGCCCATGTTGGGAATGTTCATACGAAGCTAGAGGCTTAACTAGAGCTGCTAGATGTGCTATATCTTTACGGAGTTGCGCCAGCTCAGAGATTTCGGAGTCTGAGCTGGAGGTAGCTGTGACACATGGCGTAGAA
>WLWD01005881.1_pt1 | contig 99947 bp, 38 predicted proteins | sample 6712731 | NCBI WGS metagenome assembly WLWD01 (sample SAMN12718690, study PRJNA576275) | sponge metagenome | isolation source: marine sponge | host: Mycale hentscheli | place: New Zealand: South Island, Marlborough, Capsize Point | collected 2014-11-01
GAATACTATATATTTATACATGAGATACAATATACAACAACTTTAAACATCAAATGAAATTATACTCATGTCACTTGACTTCTACTGATGTCACATGATTAGAATAGATCAGTCACATGACTTGTAGTGATAGATCACACGTAATGACATCAGTACAGTGTAGCTGAGACAGAAGTTCATAACAACCAGAATGGCTAACTAACACCCTCTATTTTCTGAGTGCACTAATCCAACTGTCCATCCCTTACCACTTCCTCCATGATGGAAGACAAAGATGCCGATGAGGTTGACGAGGAAACCACCTACAGAGACGACCATCAGGCGCTCGTGATTCACCTGGGGCGGCTCAAACGCTCGCTGAACAACACACACACAGACCACGAAACAAAACAGGTCACCTCAAAGACAAGCCACACCTGACTAAAGTTTTCTCTACACTAGGAATTACTTTATCTCTAAATATTATTCCTACCTACTCGATCTCTGCAATTCTCTTGTGACCGGATCTAAACCATTAAACTATCAACCAACTCATCTCTCTCTCTCTCTCTCATTTAAACATGACCACTGCATTCTTCTATCTCCTCTTTGCTTACCTCAATGGCTTCTGCAAAGATAAAGAAAGCCACAAACAGCAAGAAGAGGCCATTAACAAAGCCAGCAATGACCTCTGCACGAACATATCTAGAAAAGTGGCATAAACATAAAAACTTACTTGAATCAAAACCTCATATAATACGAAGGACAAGTTTATAAACATCCACTACTAAATTTATTGATGCCATTAACCTTCCAACCTTAACTTCTAACATGAAAAAGTAATTATATGCTTAGAATTGAACTAACTACATTCTATTCCCCTAACATACTCCACAGATTGAGCGTTCTGAAACACCATAACGAGGAAATGATTAACAAAACATTTCTTTATTAAACCCATGTAGCATTGCCCACTGTTTGTAACCTACCCTTACCCATAAGAGAAGCGTTCATTGGACTGCCACCGTGCGACGACTGCTGCTACTAGACCTGAGAGAAGAGCTGTGCAGTCAAAGAACATGTGGAAGGCGTCAGAGATGAGTCCCAAACTGTTGGTCCACATGCCATAGAACAGCTCCACAAAGGCAAAGGAAAGGTTGAGTAGAAGGAAGAAGAACAGATTCCTGGTACCAGGGTCTGACAAAATAGCTCTAGAAGTGAGAAGAGATATACTCATTAATATCAGCATTTCACACATAATTTTATATGCACTTGCAGGCATAAAAATCACAAAAATACTCTCCTTTAGCACTTCCTGTAAAGTTTACTGGTATACTAAGTAAACTTTATTAAAACATTATCGCTGATACCATTTAGCTCTCGATTAAAACTGCATATTAATTATTGATATTAAAAAAAGTGTAACTAATGACACTAGCTATAAGCACTCCATACTACTAACGAGAATTCCACTATCAATTACCTTAGCCATTTTGTGAGTTTTGAAGATAATTTGAGACTAGGCTTCGACTCTGAGTTCGTGTATGTCAACTCCAATGATACATCTTGAACGTGCTGAGGCAGTAGACCGCTAGAGCTGCTGCCGGACCTGTGAGAGTTCATTCTTCTTCATCCGTTCTAGAACAAACTGTTAAAACCACATTTGAACCGCCCCTTTACCATTTCTTTGTCAATTGTAGTACTTGTGTACACGTCGGATTGTGTTTACCACGCCCCCTTTTCCCAGACTGTGGGCGGGGCTATTTATTATGATTTATATCACCCGGTTCAGGTGTTTATATAAACGCCAGGTGGAAGTAGGTGTGGACGTTTGTGGGTGTATGGACAATTGATGGCCTCTAGCCTTTGGAGAAACTGGTGGTTGGTGGGGAAGTGTTCTTGCTGTGGCTCCAGATTCCTTGCTAGGCCGCTATCGGACACGCCCAGGAGAATTGTCCTACTGAGCAAGACTACTCGCCTGGAGTTCCAAACCCAGAAGAAGTGTAATGGGAATCTGAAGAACTGGGTAAGTAGCTAGTTGCATGCATGCACCTTGTAATGGCGATTGAATTGACAAGGAGGTGCATGCAAGCTTGCAGTGTGAGCCTCCTATATGTAATGTAATTATTTTATAAGTTCCAGTGTTGCTATGGGAAGTGTATGTGTTTCAGATAACCAGTGAGCCTCCAGTGGCTGATAATTGTGTTAACTGATACGTCCAGTTGTGGTTGACTTAATTGATAATGTGAAAATATTAGCTGGCCCTGTCTAACCTTACATAGGGGAAAATCAACTTTTTTTTTCAAATTTCAGGCTGGCTTCTCATTTCCATAAAATTGATGAAATTTTTTGGCAAATCTCACCTTGAAGGTCATAATAATTTCAGGGGGCAAACCATTTTCATAGGGGCAAAGGCCCCTTTAAAAAAAAAATCCCTGTTACGGTAGCTTGAAGAGAAAGCATATTAAACTCTAATTCTTTGTTTAGGTATTTTTCTGTGTTAACATACATATGGTTTGTGAGGAGTGCTCGTGATCATTAGGTTGCACCACTTAGCACCCAATCAATCTGATTGATTTGACACACCCACTGTCACATGGCTTGCTCTTAGGACACACCCACTGTCACATGGCCTGCACTTATGCCCAAATCATATGACCAATCCTGAACCAAATTGTCTGGTATAAAACTGGCAGAGAAGCACGAGTTCAAGGGGGAAGAGGCTAATGGAGTTGTTTACGGACAAGAGGATCACGACAGATGTGTGTAGAATTACTAGTGATGTGTTCACATGTGTAGCACACATATGTAGGTTCAGCTGAGTACAAGAAACTTCAGGTTCATCATGACTACCACTACAAGAGTGTGGATGAGATAGAGACGTACCTCAGGTGAGGAAGACTAGGAAAATAGTGGGTGAAGAATTATTCCTTGATTACAAGTTTATTATTATTATTATATTATTATTATTACTATTATTATTATATTATTATTATTATTATTATTACTATTATTATTATTATATTATTATTATTATTATTATATTATTATTATTATTGTTATTATTATCAGGTATTTAGAATGTCAACTCTTTATATGCAATGTTTTTTTGTACCAACATTTAAGATCCCTAGGAGTAGAAGTTCGATTGAGAAATGGAGCCAACTACTCTAGTGAGGATGTTGACTGGGCAGACGTCATCTTCTCTGCAGGAGGTGACGGGACTTTCCTTTTCGCTTCCTCTAAAGTCTTCTCTCCTGACAAACTGGTAGTGGGATTCAACACGGACAAGATAACATCTGAGGGTTTCCTTTGCTTCAATTCCGGAGGCCGCTACCCTTCTCTGCAGGACAGCTTGCAGGCTGTTTTCCAGCGTGATGTGCCTCTCTATCGCAGAGCAAGAATACGTGTGGAGAAGAATGGGCAGATCCTCCCCGTGAGGGCTCTTAACGAGGTGTTTGTGGGCGAGGTCAATCCATCACAGTAAGTGGATAGATAACTTTGTAGCAAAACAAAACACTTCAATATTTATGATCTTCCAAAATATGATAATTAAGGCTTATTAACTATTTGGCATCAGAGGATTCGGTTTTGAGGAGCTGAGATAGTGTGCGGCAGTGATGATTGCTTGATTCATATCTAGAGGCTATTTAAGTAGCATACATTATAACTTCATGAGGACAACTAACTGTTTATAAAATAGATACTAGAGTGTAGCAAAAGTTCAATCAAAAGTAATTTCATGTGGTTTATAGACGTTACTCTATTAGCTGAGCTACTAAATTAATATTGTCACTGTCAAACACATTATTATGGAACTTTCAATATAGCAAGCGTGTGTGATGTGTGTTAGTGCCTCCTACTATGAACTCCATATTGATGGTTCAGTGATGGAACGTCAGAAGAGCTCCGGGCTGCTCATCTACACCAGTACTGGATCTACATCCTGGTAAGGTGTAGCCACTGATGCGAGTCACATGGTATTATGCAGATGATGGGATGATTAATCAGCTTGATGTTGTTGTTATTAGGGCGTACAACGTCAACTCGGTGAGGGAAGAAGAAGTTGAGAACATTCTAAGATTGTACGAACAGAGAACTGGAGACAGTAGATTGCAGGATACCAACACAGTCTGTAAACTGGTAGCTGACAGTACGTCCGCACACACACACACACACACACACATCTATCCATGTGCAATATGATCACTCACCATTAATGATGTGAAGTTAAACTATGAGCTGTCAAGCTTGATATCTAACCATTTCTGAGCATGTGTTGTTCTTCACTATACACATCTTTCCCTAATGTTGTTACTATAATTTGTGTATTGCAGTAACTGCTGCCTATAACAGAAGTGTGGCGAGTCCCGGGAATTACCCGGGACTTTCATATGTTGTCAGGGAGCCCATCAAGCATGGCATATTCCAGGCACAGCATCTGAAAGGAACAGCTCTCAGGTAGCCATTGTGGACTTTGTGGTAAACTTGAAACAAGATTTATTTGTTGCATTAGCATTGCAGTGAAGTCTCTAACTTTGGACTCCAGACTGATAGTGGATGGGAACTACAGCTGTGACATGGAGGGCCATATAGCCAGCTGCCTCATCCATCCCCAGGACAACCTGACCACCCTTTACCACAGCCAATAAATCATCACTTGACTAGTCACATGACCCACCAACCCCTCCTTCCTTCCCTCTGCAATCATGTTGCACTCTCTATACATCCTTGTGTCACAGGAAGCAGTGAATTTTTAAAACTAAAGTTGAGAATAAATAAATAATGCAATTTGAATTATGCAAGTTACTGAGCAGCAGGTTAAAACTGACAAGAAACCATTGGTTCACATGTAATTGATTGTTAGCAGAGCTCGAACCCAGCGTCGGACTGAATGGCATACAAAACTTTCTCTCTCATAGTCTCCTTGTCTCTGAACTTGGGTAGGAGGAGGAGATTGGAGCACGTGGATGCAGTGGGGAGGTGTGTGTCGCTCTCCAGGGATGTGATGCTGAATGGGGGGTGGAGCTCCTTGAAGCCAAGCAGAGGAGGACGGCCGCAGCTGGTGACAAACTTGAGCAGAAGCTGCTTCTGTTTCTCTGTGAATTCTGAGACCACACCCCAGAAGAGCTGGATGGACTCGTGGGAGGCGGAGTAGTCGGCTAGATACACAAGACAAGGTGATCAGACAGATGATTATAAATGCAAGAAATCTTCAATTTCATACATTTAGACAAACTCGCCACCAAACTAGTCACAGAAAGTGAGTACCTAAGGCTATGCCAAACTAGTCACAGAAAGTGAGTACCTAAGGCTATGTCAAACTATGTCACAGAAAGTGAGTACCTAAGGCTATGTCAAACTATGTCACAGAAAGTGAGTACCTAAGGCTATGCCAAACTATGTCACTGTTCGGGATCCTCATCTCCGAACAGAGGAACTACTCAAGGAAGAGCTGAAGCTGCATGAACTGAAACTGAACACTATTCTATATGTATGCATGTTTTTACTTACCTGTATCTGCCTATTTCACTTAAGTTCTAATCTTACACTCGTACCTGTATCACTCTCTATCATCTGTTATGTTCTAATGCATTTCCCTGGTCGACCCTTTACCTGAATCTCATCTCCGGTCAAGGTAATGAGATTCATGGTACTGCAGTAAACCACAGAACATTCACCCAACCATTTCCCTTATATGTCCACATTGCTGTTGTCATCTCCGACGTCTTTCTCTCTCTGACTTGTCCTTTCTCCCCAACTCCCAATTAGACTTAACCCATATCTTAACTGCTTAATTAGCTAGTTGCCCCTAGATTAGCTAATCCAATCTGTAGGGCAGTTAGACTGAGGAAGAAACATTCTATCATTGGTCCTTCGAGCCCAGCGCCTCTACACTCAACATCTTTTCGCTGGAAGCTGTCGAGAAGAGCCGAATCTCCGCCTCTATCTGGGAGCCGCCTCTCTCACCTCCGAAGTTTAGCGGCCTGAGACGAATCTCCGAAGGAACTGGGAGCCACCTCTCGCGCCTACTTCGCCACTTCTCTGCGCATCACCCGCACCTGCTCAAGACACTTCACACCGGCGAAGCCCTGCTCAATTTTCACCAGAACTTCGCACCTCGAGTTCACACCTAGGACTTTGTCCAATTCTGATCTGCTTTACTATATCTGGTAAGGTGTCTCTATTTGTTTATCCGCCACCTGTTCTATTTCACACTTAAGTACTCACACCATGGCTACACCCTATACTGAGGATGTTATGACCTCTGTAACTGAACTGAAGCTGAAGCGCAGCAGTCGTCGCGGAGCAGTGACCAAGCTGCACAACCGCATCACTAAAGCCATTGAAGTTGGTCCTGATAGGATCAAACGTACTGCCTTGATGGATCTGCAAGGTCAACTGGATACTGCAATTGACGCCCATGCCGCGGTCCAGGAACAATTGGAGGAAATTTACAACTCCGATGAAGGCCTGCGCACTGAAGCGGAAGAGGAGGATGATATTCATCACTTGTCAACTCATACCAATTGGAAATCTGAGGTATGTGACACACTATCTGCACTCACACAGTGGGACCACGCAATCTCGCTGCTTGATGACTTGGAAGTTCTTCTACATAATCCTGCTCCGAATTCTGGATTCTTCCGTGACTCTGTATCTGCTCTCAAACTGAAACGCGATGATCTCATTCGCGCCTGCAGGAAGTACTACCCTGCTCTTGACGGTCTCCAGGATATGTGTGCTCGCATCTCCACCAGCATGACTACCCTGGACAACGTTATGTACACGGCCACCATGGATCGGCCATCAACTACACCTGATTCTGTATCTGTTCCAGCTGTCTCTTCGTCTGCTCCGGATCGCCACACTCTACACATAGATGTGCCGCAGTATGATGGAGACCCATTCAAATGGGCTAACTTTGCTACTATGTTCACCACTACTATTGCCAAACGGGCCAAAGGTCACACCAACCTTGAGATCAAAGGCCATCTGATCAAAGCTGTCAAACATCAACAAGGACTCAAGATCCTCCATAATCTGCCATCGGATGACATGTCTCTGGACGAGATGCTGAAACGTCTGGAGACCGTCTTCGGAGCACCTGATATTCTGGTACCTCTGATAATTTCAAAGATCAAATCTGTATCCTTATGTGAGCTGTCATTATCTGCCATTGAGAATGTATATGAGAATATTGTATTACCCTACAACAAGTTTTGTTCCCTTGTAGGTGACTCTTTTGGTGCATTCCTCTCCATGTCTACTGTCAACATGATGACTCCCGAGTGCAAGAGGGAGTGGCTGCGGTTCAAGACTCCAGATGCCCTGCCCGACATGGATTCCTTCTCCAGGTTCATCGACCTTCAGAGGAAAGAGCTGCGAGGAAGCCCTACGCTCGTCTCTGTGACGCCACCATCGTCTCACGTTCCTACTCCATCTGTTCGACCATCTTCACCACGCCCGGATCGTTCCAGACCTGCCACGTCCAAAGCTCCTCCCCCCCGGAGATCCACACAACACTGCCCTGTGTGTGGAGATCAGCACACCCTCACCAGGTGCTCAACATTCAGCGCCTACGACCTCGACAAGAAAAATAAAGTCGTGCGCGAGAAGAGACTGTGCATTAACTGCTTTGGGGAAGGACATGGATGTAAGACGTGCCCTAGCAAGTTCTCCTGTCGCACGTGCAGTGGACGACATCACACCATGCTGCACAGGGATAGGCAGTCCCAACAGAGTGACTCCACCCCTGTGGCTCCGATGATGGTGACCAAGACCGACTCTAAGTCAAGAGGAGTTGCGTCTCTCTATTCTGCGCAAGTCATGATGCACCACGACGAAAAATCTGTTATGGCCAGAGCCCTCCTCGACGCTGGAGCATCTCTGCCTATGATTACCGAAGGTCTCGCGTCTGCTTTGAAACTGCCGCGGACGCATGACCCCATACCTGTAACTGGAATCGCCGGTACTACGCGCTGCAAATTCACCGTGACAACTGATGTCTGCTCCGTGGATACCCAGTACAAACTCCATGATGTAACATTTACTGTCATCCCTTCCCTGGCTCCGCTTTCCAAACCTGACGGTGTCGAACAAATTCTAAGCGGACCAGAGCTGAGACATTACTCTCTCGCCGATCCTGATCTGGGCGGGAAAGTCGACTTGGTGCTGGGAGTCACCCAAACTTCTGCACTGACTACTGGATGCCCATTTCAAGTTGGTACACTTCAGGCTTTGCCCACTCAGCTGGGGCTCTGCCTTTCCGGTCCTATGGACTCAGCTGCTCGACCTTCTGTACGCACAGTGACGTCATCATCTCCAACTCTCGAAGAAGATCTGTCGAGGCTTTGGGAGCTTGATAAGGTCCCAGAGGCCTCCACCCACACTGCAGAAGAGGAGTCTGCTCTGGAACAGTTTGAGACTTCCTGTCAACGTGTAGATGGCCGGTACTCTGTGTCTCTCCCCAGAGTTGCTTCACCTCCCGAACTGGGCGACAGTCGCAAGCAGGCGATGTCGAGATTGTTCGCCAACGAGAGGACTCTTTGCGCAAAAGACAAACTGGATGCCTTCAATTCTGTCATTCGCGAGTATTTTACACTGGATCACGCGGAACTTGTTCCTGCTGCTGATGTCAACAAGCCCTCCTACTACTTGCCAGTACACGCCGTGCTGAAGGAGAGCTCAACCTCTACTAAAGTTCGCGCGGTATTCGACGCTTCTGCTCGTACTTCAACTGGAACTGCGCTGAACGATCAACTGTTAGCTGGCCCGAATCTGTACCCTCCACTATCTGATATCTTGATTCGGTTTCGATGTCACAAGGTCGCGGTCTCCGGGGACATCTCAAAGATGTTCCGGGAGATACTGCTGAACCCCGAAGAACGCGACTGGCACCGCTTCCTCTTCAGAGACGACAACAACCATCTGCAAGACGCCAGGATGAAACGTCTGACGTTCGGCGTCAAATCATCACCATTCTTGGCAACTCAAGTGCTGAGACACCACGCCTCTACTCATCTGGAATCCCACCCAACTGCTGCGCAGACGATCCTCACGAACTTCTACGTCGATGACGTTCTGTCTGGCGCAACTTCCACGGACTCTGCCTATCATCTGTACAAGGAACTGCGAGAACTCTTCTCTATAGCCGGGATGGACCTGCGCAAATGGAGAACCAACGATGCCCAACTCCGACAACTGATACCTGACGATCTGCTTGAAACTGACACCTGTGCTATTACTTCAGCTGCTCCGAAGGCTCTTGGTGTCCATTGGGATACCAGAGCTGACGTCCTCCACGTATCTACTCCTGATCTGCCACCCGCTGACGCCAAGGTTACCAAACGGACGATTGCTTCCATCACTGCTGGGGTGTTCGACGTTTTGGGACTGTTTGCGCCAGTGGTGATTTCTGCTCGTATCCTGTTTCAAGACATCTGGAGACGCGGTCTATCTTGGGACGAGGAAGTTCCAGACGACCTACAAGTTAGATGGCAACATTGGCTCTCTGACCTGCCCCTCATTCACAATCATGCTGTTCCCCGTCAACTCTCCATCGCCTCCTATCCGGACGCAAAGCTGACCCTACATGGCTTCTGCGATGCATCTTCTGTGGCTTACGGTGCTGCCATCTACGCCCGGACTGAGGCCGCGGACTCATCTGTATCTGTCTCTCTGGTGATCGCCAAAGCCAGAGTTCTGCCAACTCGACCGATTACTATACCCAAGGCGGAGCTCTCAGGTGCTCTGCTGCTCGCCAAGATGCTCACCCACACGGTCAACGTACTCAATCTGCCCATCACATCTGTCTACGCCTGGACGGACAGCCAAATAGTACTTTTCTGGTTGCCCAAGTCCCCTTCTCAACTGAACCGGTTCGTGGCAAATCGAGTCGCAGCCATCCAAGACCTACTTCCACCTGAACATTGGCGCCATGTGCCTACTGCTGACAATCCAGCGGATCTCACGAGCCGAGGGTCTCGAGCGGTTGATCTCCTCTCCTCCGAGCTCTGGTGGCACGGCCCAAACTGGCTCTCTCAATCTCCCCATTTCTGGCCCCCTCCTTTTCGTTCGCCTCCTACTATCCCAGTCTATTCTGTATCTATCAAACCTTGTCTTGCTCTATCAACCTCTAACTTAGCTTTTATTCGTTATCTGTGCTCTATATGTTCTTCTTTCTTTTCCCTCGTTCGTATTGTCGCATTTGTTTGTAGATTCGCCCACAATTGTGGAGCTGGACATCAACGTACATCTGGACCGCTGACCTTTGCTGAGACGGAACACGCCAAGTCTCTGCTGTACAAGCTCGCACAGCGGCAACAATTCCCCGAGGCCTTCAAAGCTGCTCGGGAGCTGAAACCTCTACCAAGAGGCCACCCTCTACATCACCTCTACGTCAAATTCTCCACATCTGGACATCTGGTAGCTGCCAGCCGAGTTCGACGCCCTGACGCTCCAAACCGGTCTGAGGAACTCATCATCTTGGACACGAGGTCTGAAATGACGAAACTGTTACTGTGCACACTGCACCGCGCCCACGGTCACCCCGGTGCGTCGGCGCTGCTCTCCATTCTCTCATCCTCTTATCACATCATTGGTCTGAGGAACTATCTCAAGAAACTGACAAGGACCTGCGTGACCTGCCAGAAGGCTCTAGCAAGACCCCTTTCTCACATCATGGGACTGCTGCCTGAAGTACGCACGACGCCCGCGCCGCCGTTTTACAACACCGGTGTGGACTTTGCTGGACCACTCCTCCTGCGCGTAGGATACACCAGGAGGCCTCAGCACATCAAATGTTACATTTCGGTCTTCGTGTGCATGTGCACGAAAGCTGTGCATCTGGACCTCTGCCAATCACTCTCCTCCGAGGATTTTCTAGCCACACTCCGCCGTTTCGTGGCGAGACGCGGATGTCCGGCCCATCTGTACTCAGACAATGGTACAAACTTCTCCGGCGCCCGGGAAGAGATCCGCGCCATCAGGAAGCTGTCGGAATCTGAAACTGTCATCAACTTCACAGCCAACCAACAAATGCAGTGGCACCACATTCCGCCAAGAGCACCGCACTTTGGCGGCTTGTGGGAGGCCGCTGTAAAGGCTATGAAAGTCGGCCTACGAAAGATAGCTGGCCCACACCCCCTCATGTGGGCAGAGATGTATACCCTCATCACTGAAGTCGAGAGCGTCCTCAATTCTAGACCCATCGCCCCATTGGGAGCTGACGACCTCAAGGAAGCCAGTAACCTCACGCCAGGCCATTTCCTCATCGGGAGACCGCTGAGGGCGCTGCCCAGCAAGCGTCCGCCCTCCGGCAAGCTCACCCTAATGAGAAGATGGAACTTGGTGGAACGGCTGCAGGCAGACTTTTGGAAATACTGGTCCTCGGCCTACTTGTCTAGCTGCGTCGCACGAGCGAAGTGGATACGCCCAGGATACTCCCTCCAAGTGGGAGACGTCGTGCTGATCAAAGATGAAAGTCTGAAGTCCCGTGCATGGCCACTTGCAGTAGTAGAAGAAATCCATCCAGGATCTGACGGAGTCGCCCGAGCTGCCACCCTAAGGTGCAAAGGCAAGCTCTATCAACGACCAACCAACAAATTGGTGCCTCTCATCACGGATGCCGACGAAGAAAAACACACCTCCGACACCTCTACCTCCAACGACACATCTGATCTCACTTCCTCACCTCGCCCCCCCGAGTATGTTCGGGATCCTCATCTCCGAACAGAGGAACTACTCAAGGAAGAGCTGAAGCTGCATGAACTGAAACTGAACACTATTCTATATGTATGCATGTTCTTACTTACCTGTATCTGCCTATTTCCCTTAAGTTCTAATCTTACACTCGTACCTGTATCACTCTCTATCATCTGTTATGTTCTAATGCATTTCCCTGGTCGACCCTTTACCTGAATCTCATCTCCGGTCAAGGTAATGAGATTCATGGTACTGCAGTAAACCACAGAACATTCACCCAACCATTTCCCTTATATGTCCACATTGCTGTTGTCATCTCCGACGTCTTTCTCTCTCTGACTTGTCCTTTCTCCCCAACTCCCAATTAGACTTAACCCATATCTTAACTGCTTAATTAGCTAGTTGCCCCTAGATTAGCTAATCCAATCTGTAGGGCAGTTAGACTGAGGAAGAAACATTCTATCAGTCACAGAAAGTGAGTACCTAAGGCTATGCCAAACTATGTCACAGAAAGCGAGTACCTAAGGCTATGTCAAACTATGTCACAGAAAGTGAGTACCTAAGGCTATGCCAAACTATGTCACAGAAAGTGAGTACCTAAGGCTATGTCAAACTATGTCACAGAAAGCGAGTACCTAAGGCTATGTCAAACTATGTCACAGAAAGCGAGTACCTAAGGCTATGCCAAACTATGTCACAGAAAGTGAGTACCTAAGGCTATGCCAAACTATGTCACAGAAAGTGAGTACCTAAGGCTATGCCAAACTAGTCACAGAAAGTGAGTACCTAAGGCTATGCCAAACTATGTCACAGAAAGCGAGTACCTAAGGCTATGCCAAACTATGTCACAGAAAGTGAGTACCTAAGGCTATGTCAAACTATGTCACAGAAAGTGAGTACCTAAGGCTATGCCAAACTAGTCACAGAAAGTGAGTACCTAAGGCTATGTCAAACTATGTCACAGAAAGTGAGTACCTAAGGCTATGCCAAACTATGTCACAGAAAGTGAGTACCTAAGGCTATGCCAAACTATGTCACAGAAAGTGAGTACCTAAGGCTATGCCAAACTATGTCACAAAAGTGAGTACCTAAGGCTATGCCAAATAGTCCCAAACTAGTCACAGAAGTAGTCCTAAGGCTATGTCAAACTATGTCACAGAAAGTGAGTACCTAAGGCTATGCCAAACTATGTCACAGAAAGTGAGTACCTAAGGCTATGCCAAACTATGTCACAGAAAGTGAGTACCTAAGGCTATGTCAAACTATGTCACAGAAAGTGAGTACCTAAGGCTATGCCAAACTATGTCACAGAAAGTGAGTACCTAAGGCTATGCCAAACTATGTCACAGAAAGTGAGTACCTAAGGCTATGCCAAACTATGTCACAGAAAGTGAGTACCTAAGGCTATGCCAAACTAGTCACAGAAAGTGAGTACCTAAGGCTATGCCAAACTATGTCACAGAAAGCAAGTACCTAAGGCTATGCCAAACTATGTCACAGAAAGTGAGTACCTAAGGCTATGCCAAACTATGTCACAGAAAGTGAGTACCTAAGGCTATGCCAAACTAGTCACAGAAAGTGAGTACCTAAGGCTATGCCAAACTATGTCACAGAAAGTGAGTACCTAAGGCTATGCCAAACTATGTCACAGAAAGTGAGTACCTAAGGCTATGCCAAACTAGTCACAGAAAGTGAGTACCTAAGGCTATGCCAAACTATGTCACAGAAAGTGAGTACCTAAGGCTATGTCAAACTATGTCACAGAAAGTGAGTACCTAAGGCTATGCCAAACTATGTCACAGAAAGTGAGTACCTAAGGCTATGCCAAACTATGTCACAGAAAGTGAGTACCTAAGGCTATGTCAAACTATGTCACAGAAATCGAGTACACCTAAGGCTATGTGGAGCTGACAGCTTCGCATTTTCTCAAATAATCAGCCCAAAAATAAAAAAGTAGCACAATAAAATGTTTTAAATCATCATTCAGAGAAAGTTCATATCTAAATCAATGGTTAATTATCAGTAATCTCCAAAATCAGAGCGTGACAGACAGACAAACAGGACGACTATTATAACCCTTTTGAGCATGCACACTGAGGTATAAATATCAACCAGCTTTCTTTTCGCTCTACAGTAATATTTGTTTCAATGGTTATTGAGATAAGTTATAGTCCAGCACTCAGACTAAACTGCACTATGAATGTGTCCTACTCAATGCTATCTGTTTAACTTTACACTTAGCAAACACTGATAAAAACCAAACAAGACTTTCAATAAAGTAATTTATTTTTGTAATTACTTGAGAAGACATCTTAAACTTCCATTGACATAACCAAATAGAGTATACCTTGCCTTACTTACAATAAGACAATGAAAACAATGTTAGAGCCTCTTGACCTAACTTACTGTACACTAACTATCACCCACAGTACACAGTCTGAACAATCAGCCCATACAGGATAGCTGCACCGCACCATACAGACAGCTCCACCCACCACCCTGCCCTGCCCTCCCAGTGAATGATGGGAGAGAGAGAGCAGGGTACACACCTACCTTTGTAAGAAGTGTGGGCCTGCAGGTCAGCCACATTGATGGGTACGGGAGCTCCAGAGATGAGCACTTGGAGTTCACTCTGACTGAAGAGACGCAGCCAGTGGGCAGCTACGACTTGCTCCAGACCATCTCGAAACCTCTGATACTGCCTGTGCAGCTGCATGTTCAGCTTGTAGTGCGCCACTAGGTTGATATACTCCATGTAGTTGCTACGGGTTACCACTTGCTCCACCCCACTTCGCTTCAGTTCGTATACCTAGAATTATAGAACATGAGGAATATATAATACAGAATCACTGCAATGCACACATTAAATAATACTAGCACTGTAATTAGTCAATTAGTTCTTAGTTTTTACTACCTGTGTGTGTGCACACACACACACACACACACACACACAATGACTTAATGACAAATCAAACTACCATCTCTGTCAATACTCTGCAAGTGTTTATTGCACATGCTACTATCTTGTTTCTTAGTCTCTTCCACCAACCTCCTCTGGGTGGTTATGACAATGCCAATTTTGAAGAGAGCGAGTGAGTGAGTGAGTGATTGAGTGAGTGAGTGAGTGATTGAGTGAGTGAGTGAGTGAGTGATTGAGTGAGTGAGTGATTGAGTGAGTGAGTGAGTGATTGAGTGAGTGAGTGAGTGAGTGATTGAGTGAGTGAGTGATTGAGTGATTGAGTGAGTGAGTGATTGAGTGAGTGAGTGATTGAGTGAGTGAGTGAGTGATTGAGTGAGTGAGTGAGTGAGTGATTGAGTGAGTGAGTGATAGAGTGAGTGAGTGAGTGATTGAGGCTACATTAGGTTCAAGTTAGTATGTATGCAATTAATTATCCACAAACTATTCATGAACAATCCTTCTATTGCAGGACGAGAGCATTACTTAGATGAATTTCCAGGAAATTAAGTGTTAACTAGTTTTCAATGTTGCCACGCCCCCTTACTCTGGTTTGGCCCATGTGATCCACAGTGATGGTGAAGTTCAGAGAGAGATCCTCTATGTTGCCATGGTGATACTTTAAAGAAAGCAGATTCCTACAAGAACAGTAAAAATGCATACTCCATGCACGCACAGTCACATGGCAATGCCACTGACCATACCCCGGACCACACCCCTTACCTGTACAGATCTGTGTCCAAGGATGCTAAGTGTTGGATGCCAACAAAGCCACGCCCACCCACAGCCAGCTTAGCGAGGAAGAAGCTGGCAAAGGGTAGGTCAACTAACTGGTCTTCAAATAGAGCTTTGCCGAGGAGTTTACCAAGAAAGCGATAATGGTTGTCCGTATCATCACTGATCCAGTAAGACTACATAAAGACGAGGAACAACAACCAACAACATTAAATATAGCACACAACAACATTAAATATAGCACACAACAACATTAAATATAGCACACGACAACATTAAATATAGCACACAACAACATTAAATATAGCACATAACAACATTAAATATAGCACACAACAACATTAAATATAGCACACAACATTAAATATAGCACACAACAACATTAAATATAGCACATAACAACATTAAATATAGCACACAACAAAAATGGCATCAATTTGAAACAACAACTACACGCATGACTGATCCAGTAAGACTCATAAAGACGAGGAACAACAACCAGCAACATTATAATATATAGCACACAACAAATATGGCATTGATTTAAAAAAAAGAAACAACTACACACGTGGAAGCCAATCTACTGCATATCCAGAAACATTGGATTTTTTTTAGTTTAGTTGAGAAGCTCACACAGACAGACACCCTTTACCATAGTTCTGTACATCAGGACCATCAAGGCCTGTAGTCGAGGATATAATGTTTATGAAAACCTGACAGTTGTGACACATGAGGTAACAAGAGAAGCATCCATGCCTGCTACTATATCGATTGTAGGCTAATCAGAGAGGGTCTTATCTACAATGCTCAATACAAGTCTTTGTAATGGGTTCTCCCTCTAAGTCAGCAGTGACAACTGATGTTCCCTCAGCAGACAATGAATGATTCAACATTCATGGCTTCATTCATTTAATTTAGCATGAATCACAAAACTTGAGGACTTCTTCAACTGACAGAGTAGAAAGGATTGTGGTTTATTGGCCATTGCTGCTACACTAAGTAGTAGGCAAGCACTACAAATGAAACCTCAACTCAGTGCATCACTCAGAGTATTGACGCTCACGTGCTTTCCTTAAAGACTATTAGAGATTCCCGTCTCTTGTCCCCTTAGTTTTCCAATGTAGTAACAGCCACCCACGCAAAAGCTGTATATTGAATGCATGCATGAGTTTTGCACAAGAAAATTCACTCATTTGTGCCCATTCCTTATCTCAAAAAATTCCCAGCACCCAAGTAGCCACCCTTTACCTGAGCATTAGGGTAGAGCTGGCCATCTGCTGTTGTACTAAAGTATCCTCTATTAGGGTCAAATCCTGTCTTCAAAGCATCATTCAAAAACTCTCTGAAAACTCCGCCTCCATCCACACCCACTTCTGCTAGTCCCTGTGCATTTATATACTGCACACGAACTTTATCTCGAATGTCTAAATCATAAAAACAACATCTTCAGTTAATCTGTTACAAAGAGATCAAATGAAGATGAACACTCCTACAGCTAGTACTAACTATTACATGGTTACATTGACATTAATTAGCCAGATAAATGCGATTTTATAACTTATAACCTAACAAGTCAAACTTACACTGTACTTAATGTGCAATAGCTCAAGACATGCAGTGCAGAAGGATAATAATGAAATAGAGACACAAGTTACCACCTCACATGAACCCCACCCCCCACCAAGACAACTTCAAATCCTGACAGAGTTTCTAGAGCTAATGCAGCTGCAGCAATATCACAATAGGTAACTCAATCAGCTGTAACAACCCCAGTAATGCCCCGCCCCATATGCCACACCCAGTGCCACGCTCCACTGTATCACTATCCCTCACCTGTGTCTCCCCCCAGAGTAGAGAAAGCATCCTCGTACACTCGCTCCCTGTGTATAGTGATGTTGTGGCTCCGCCCCTGGAGAAAGGCCTGGTACTGCCCCTGGACTTCCACACGAGCATGTGCCAGGAGCGATCGGAAGAAACGAACACGTTCCACGAAGGGGAACAGGAATGGAGCCTCGCGCAGCAGCTTAGCCTGTTTGAGAACACTTGGGGACACCATGCTGTAGACAGCCTCTTCCTCTTCCTCTGTAAAACACCACACAGGCATCTAATCAACAATAAGCCACAAGTGGGCGTGTATGCATACATGCATGCACAAGTGGGCGTGTATGCATACATGCATGCACATGTGTGTGTGAATGAATGCAGCTTGTTGTGTGATTTATTAACACAAGCTCCCATCATCACTTATACCACTGATGCCACACCTACTGGTGGGTGCCACACCCTTTCAATATACAGACCTTGAAGTGGAGAGAACACAGCTGCTGGTACTGCTATAGGCTGACGTAATGATGGGGCCACCCAGTGGACTGGCTTACAGAAGGGACGGCGACAATCCCTTTGGTAAAGGGACGACAAAAGTTCCAACAAGTGATCCTTAAGTTTGTGCCACTCCTACAGATACAAACACAAAAAATTGAAGGGAAATTACAAATGGGGGAAGGGGGTGGGTGTGGGAGGGGCTGACGGGAGATAAGAAAGAAAAAAACAACAAAAGTATAGTTGGCATTAAGTGATCTAATACGATCATGTTCTTAATGATGATAGTAATAATTGTGACCGGCTATGAGATTGATCGTTGTGATAAGAAATTAAAATCGAGTAAACACGCAATAAAGTCAATTTACCTCTCTTTTTTTTCAAATTTTTTTTCTTTTTTGACGTTTTCTGAAACCTTTACTATCAAACTACCTGAGTTTAAAATTTCGGCTAATTTGGGCAAAAATTCTCTGGAAAAAAAAGAGTTTTAGTTATGGTGGTCTACCATTGAACCCAGCTGCATTAGGAGAATGAGGGTCACTGTTTCTATGACGATACCCGCAGAAGCTTAAGGAAAAAATGGCTGAAGGAATAATAGTTTACAGCAAAAACTCTAGCTTACCGAGTATGACTAGTAGCTAAAGCCTAAAAGCTTACCAACTTTTTTCACGAAGTCTTGGACGAGCAGTAAGCCATAACTCCGCACAAAAACTCAGGCTGTGAGGTCGCCTTTTCCCGGGAAAAATCTTATTAAACATTACATAATTCTTTCGTAATAGTATAACGGTCCGTGCACAGAAATCACTCGTAAAACTTTAAACGCGATTTTCTCTTCAGTTTAATTTTTGTGATGGAGCTAACCGCGTGGCTTTCTGAGCGTTTACAAAACCCATGGAGACACTCCAAGCTAAAGAACGAACGGTAAGCTGACCTGTTAAAACTACAGGATTACCCAATAAAATAGATTTTTTTTAAATTTAGTCACAACGGTCGGTTTTCTCATAGCCGATCATAATTATTAATAACTGGCAAGCAAGTGAAAACTGAGATACTATTAGGAGAGCACTAACTCACATCTATGAAATATATATGTATGTTTACCGTGTATTGAATACACACACTTTCTTAACATGGTCTCACCTGTGGGTGTGGTCTGTTGTCAGCTTTATTGTTGCGGCCCTGAGGCACATGTCTGTCCATGTGAATGCACAGGAACAAGTCTCTCAGTAAAGTCACCATAGAAGGAAGTTGGAGGAGGGAGAAAGGCATGTGACCACTGGATGGGACTACATACATACATACACACACACATACATACATACAAATACACAAACATACAAATACGCACATACACATGCTGCATTTTGAAAAATAGTTTAGTTTCAGTGCACCTGCCCGTATCTCTACAACAAAGTGCACTCACTCTCTTTGTCTCTGTAGAACTCGGCGTCGTGGAGGGTGAAGAGTTTGATGGAGAACAACACACAGAAGGTGCTCAACTGCTCCAGCACCGTCACTGCCTGAGGGGGAGGAAGGGGAATCCCCTTGGAAAACTGATCCACACATAGAACTGGAGCACTACAAGTTACAACCAACAGCATATTTACAATACCACGGACCAGATGACACGATGACACAGAGATGTCAAACAAATGATGACATGACAGATTCATCCTGTCACACCCACTCACTCCTACGCTAATACATTCTAAACTGTATGTACCAATCTTGTGGCCAGGGATTTGCAATATACAGTAACTGGGAGTTACAGGCAAGCAAGAAGACCGAGAAGAGCGCGTGAGATGAGTGTTAAAGAACAGGTATACTGGACTAGTTATAGAAAAGAGCAGCACTGTTCCTCCTGCAAATACTACTTCCTAAGCTTGCCTCTGGGTCAATTCTGATATGAAATAGTTAAGCAGGTTTCAATCTAGTTGGGGGGGGGGAGGGAACATTTTAGTTTCACCCTTAAACTTCACAGCTTCTCCCCTTAATATTAGCATGTTCTGTGCAGTACGCTGTCTATCTTGAATTCAAAACTACAGCATTTAGCTCATAACAATTTCACGCTAATTACTCTACTTCAAGTTGCAAACAACAGAATAACTTCTGCCTCCAGTAAACTATACAAGTATTTGAATGTATGTATCTGCATCCTTCTAACAATATTACTCCTACCAATAACTGGCACACCAACAACTACTAAAAGGAGCTAATTACTAATTACACATAGCTTAAATACTCAAGAGTTTAGTATTGTTAGCCCCAGGGATTAAGTGCATGGTGGAAGTCATACATCCTTAGAGGAAGTGTGGAGTGGAAGTCACACTTCTTTAAACACATAGAGGCACATTGATTAATACTGAGCATGCTCACCCAAACGTTCTACGAATAGCCAGACTTGTGAGGTGTTTCCATAGAGAACTGAGAAGGGAGGTGGGGCTGAAGGCAAGGCTCTGGAATAGGCGGAGTTTGCGAAGTGAAGCGGAGTTGTGATGTCGAATGAGTTGGTAGCAGAGAGAGCACACGCCTGCCATCACGGGCACTGACAGAGGTCTAAACACAATAAACAGAACTGATGATCCAAATAAATACTAACAAACACTGTGGATCAGATCCTCATATGAATTATTCATCAGTAAAATCCATTCCACAAGGGCTTCTTTTGGGCATCCCAGAACATCCAGGGATCTTTGTTCTTTCATAGTAGTTGTTTTTTCACCTATCAATTCCCCACGGCCAACCATGCCATCTGTTGTGCCATCCTTAATTAGGTTGTACCCCCCCAATCATCTATAATTAAGTCCAACACCCACAAACAGGAACCCAACCATACCACATCCACTTACTCTTTCGCATGCAGTGTGGGGACTGTATGAGATCCTCCAAGGAGAGCCAAACACTGATCAAACACGCCCACATTCTGGCTACCATCTTCTTCCTCCATCTCCTCCTCTTCCTCTTCTTCCTCGTCATCCTCCATGAGCACAGGCTGTCGTACTGGACTCAGCTCTAGGAGCAGAGCCATTAGCTGGAGGTATTGCATGAACAAGTCATCTGACAACTCCCCAGACTTTAGACTGGCGTCAGTCAGTTGGATGATGGAATAGATCAGATCACCATTGAGTGCCACACCCCCTTTAACCACGCCCTCATGGATAGATCGTAACAACGGTCCCAGATTCAGCTCCATGCTGATCAGTCGAGGAAGTATCATAAACTTTACATGTGCATCTTGAGCCTGTGACAACACCTCATTAGACAGGTGCTCGTAAACCACACCCTCTGCTCCATCAAGGGGGCGTGTCAGGTAAGACAGTAGAGTAGAGCCCATTGGAGTCATGAATGTCTCCTCGGCGTCAGTTGGCGGTGGTACCTGCAAATAATTAGGTAAAGGGTTGACATGCAGACCATATAATGTGAGGGTCACAGCAGCTAATAAATGAAAGAGTCAGGAAGGAACATGTTTCCTGCTTATGAACAACAACAAACTCCTTCAAATACACTAATACATACAACTGCTTTTTAGTATCAGAGTAAAGTCATCTATTCAGGGGAAATGGCAGTTGACTTCCTTTAGCAATATTAGAGCCACAATCCACTGAATCCCTTCATCTTTTGTTAGGCTAGGGCTTCCCGATGACTACACGATCCCTGTACCTTGGATTTTAGAAATCGGAGGAGGCAGGTGAAGAACCCTTTACCAGCCAGGTAGGAGTTCAGACTACGTGTGAGTATGGATCCAGCGGGACTAGGGTAGGAGGAGGGGTCCAGAAAGATCTCGATGGTTCTCAAGAGGAGAGTGGGAGTGAGATGAGGGGAGCTGAGAGCACGCATGGAGTGATTCAGGAGGTGTGCCAGGTGGAGTCGCCAGGAGGCGGAGCTTGGGAGAAGTGGCAGTAGTTGAGTACGGTTCTGCACCCATCTTTTACAAAGATCAACCTAAATGACATACAGATGTTTAGAAGCGATCAAGAGAGGCTGAATGAGGCAAGTTAACCTTTACTTACCAATCTAACATGGTCTTTCTCTTCCTTGTAAAACATCAAGAAAAGTCTGGATAAAACTAGCAAGTCTTTAAGGCCATTGCAAGTTGCACACAACACGTCAAATGTGGCGCGAAGTTCCGCATACTACACACAAATTAACCTAAATAACAGGTCTTGAACAGCCACAAACTAAACTAGGCTGTAGAGCAGTTTATATTATAACCTTACCACTGCTTGTCTTTTCCGATGACCTCTGTACCCTGCCTGAATGCTCACTGCAGCCAAGTTTCGTCGCCGATTAGACTAAATGAAACAAATTCCCACAGCAATAGTGTGAGGGGGAGGGGCAGGAAGAGGGCAGGGTGGAGACAAGGGCGGAGGAGGAAGGGAAAGAGTGGAATGGAAGGAGAAGTCTAACTTACCTCTCTGCATTCTCTCTCTTTTTGGGCAATCTTCAGGAGTCCATCTCTCTCCACCTGGGAGTTCAAGATAGATACGTGTGAGTATAATAAGCCTGGGAATTAGACTTTGCTATTCATTTCCACATAGTGTAAGTACAGGAAACAGTGAAATATTAAATAACTATAACTACTAAATCCTCCCCCCCCCCCCCCCCCCCCCCCCACCCCCCCGATACACAGAAACCGACACACCACCAAACACACACACACACACACACACACACACCACAATAAACACACACAGCCACACCACACACACACACACACACACACACACACACACACACACACACACACACACACACACACACACACACACACACACCAAACTGAAAGATGAAACAAAGAAAAAATTAACCATTTGCTTTTTTTACGACTAGCAAACTTCCAGTAGACAGTAGCACAAAGATTGCAATCATCAATCTGTTGGATCAGAATGACAAGACAAAGGGCCATGGATGGCATCACATACGTTTTGAGCTATTTCTTTGCCTACCACTTGCTGACCCCAAGGACATCACTGCATTGACAAACACATTTTACATGATTGAAAATTCAAGTTTCTTTTTTTCAGTGACTTTCTGGAAGTTCTGCACTACAACCGACTAGTATCAATGGTCTTCTTGCCAGATGGCACAATACCTTCTTGATAAGTGGCTACTTCTTTTAAATAAGATATTCTTCCAGTAATACTATCAACCGTCTCACTGGTTAAAAAAAACAACTTATTCCGTTACAGCTAAATTTAACTCTACCTAGAAGATATGGTGACATTTATACCTCTCCACCTAGAAAATTAACGCATTCACTCACTAGTTTACTCGCTCCTCGCAAAGAAATTTGAGGTTTAGAGCGAAATTGTCCGTCGAACGTAGGAGCTGCCATACCTCGCCAGCGGAATAGTAAAATGACAGTGCCAGTTAAATTTTATGACTTCATTTTAATTTCTCCGCAGTGCTGATTGTATACAGAAGAATATCTGACTAATTCTAGATTTCAACATTTCAAGCGGATAATTAGAATTCAACCCAATCATATTCTGTGTTTCGGTATGAATCGTTATAATCATAAGGCAAATAGACGATACTTTACCTGATTGACGACACTTTACCTGATATATGTTAGCGATTGCGTGATGGCTGATCTGCGGATAGTCCTACCTGGAGACTGCATTCCCTTGTCTTCTCCTGCGATAGGTCCTGGGTTGCATGTGACGGAAGGAGACCCATCTTCTGCCACAGTTTGCGCTGCTGGTTTATTGAGAGGTCAAATTGAATCCTCCAAGAAACTATGGGTCGACTACAATGCTAAAAGAGTAGGCATATAACAATGGTTGTGTTAAATGCACTTGCACTAAAGTGCCAATTGATATAACTTTTCTAGATTTGTCTTGGTTCTAATTAGACAAGTGGTATCCACAGGCATATGGGTGGTGATAAGTAGGTAAGGGATTGACAAGGAATGTTCAGGAATGAAACAAAAGCTTCCTTCAGTTGGTGATGCAGCAGTATGTCTAATGCCCACAATGAATAGATTGAACATGTCAGAGTAAACTACAGTGATGTAGCAGTATGTCTAATGCCCACAATGAATAGATTGAACATGTCAGAGTAAACTACAGGGAAACATTGTATGATGCGATTTTACATGGTTTCTTCTGCAACTTATTACTATGTACCGTCGCTGGCTGTACAATCATAAAGTAGAGCATTCAATTACTAGCATTATTATAGGGTGATACTCTCCAATTTACAAAAAGTATCTAGGGGACAATATTTATTTAGTGGTTAATATAGAGGTCTAGAAAGGTGAAGGTCAATTAAAAATTTGTTCCTAGATATTTAATTGTGGTGTGGGTGTGTCTTATTAATTAGATGCATTGAATGACAACATTTAACTTTGCAGTATGTTCCTGTCAAAGGTGACCGGGTGATAGGTGTGGTCAAAACAACTGGGCGGAGTCATAGAATAGACATCGGATCTGCTGTTCCTGCTGCACTGCCAGAGCTTTCGTTTGAAGGAGCCACTAAGAGGAACAAACCTGCCCTTCAGGTGAGCCAGTTGTAAGGACCACTAACCTGAGAGTGCTTTAGAACATAGCGCAAGTGCAACTGCCATTTTAGCTAATTTTTAGCCCTTCTTTTTTAAACTAAGAATGTGAGTTTGTTTGTTTGTTGTTGTTTTAAGAGGGAGGGAGGGGGGGGGTGTCAAAGCAGAGCTATTATTTTATTTAAACTTGTGGGTAATTTAAATAACAGGAGAGATTAGTATGATGTTCATAACTCTTTCACACATGTAGTACATAACAGATACAGTACTTACTTGCAATCTTCTGCTACACTAGATAACAATAACATCAGCCAATAGCTATGTCTCTTGGGAACTAGCATTCTAACTTGTGTAGGTGGGGGAGTTGGTATATGCTCGTGTGAGTCGCGCCCACAAGGACATGGAGGCGGAGATATCCTGCGTAGACGGCACTTCTGGCAAGGCCAACGGTTTAGGTCCACTACCAGTAGAGGGCTATCTAATACGCTGCACTGTAGGGCTCACCAGAAAGTGAGTTGGCTGAAGAGAGTAAATTAGTGAAAGGCAAAGGTTTATTACATGCATAAGGTAACCATCCCTTATAGAAAGAGTTGGGAGAGGGGAAATATATATAGAGAGAGAAGGGAGTGGTATTATTTAGAGCTCTTGGAGGAAAACATTTGAACACGATTCTATGAGTCACTTCATAATCTGTCTTATACCGTAAGCTGTAGCTTCCATTTTAGGTGTCAGAGTATTCACAAATATACAAATATTATGCATGCCCCCATAATAATTGGAAGGTATATTCTTGCAAATTGGACAATTTCATGTTATAATTGAGGGCTTACTTTTGGCCCTACTGTTTTGCTTGGTAATGAATTATTTTTCTTGCAGACTTCTTACTCCGTCTTCACCCATGCTAGAGGCACTGGGACTGTATTTCAAGTTTGAGGTGACTGTGGGTATGAATGGTAAGGTGTGGATACATTCCAGCTCCACCTCTCACACGGTTGCCATAGCCAACGCCATTAAAAGTAGCGAGTATGCTTCTCCTTCAGAGTGCAAGCAGATTGCCAAAGTTTTGTTTGAAACTGTGAGATGAAACCAATTTAGAGAAGAAACAATCAATTTCATCATTTCAACAGTTTATCATCACTGATCTATAATTATATTAGCTACTTGTATAATGATTGGAAATCATACAGTTTCATTAGGTTATTCTAAAACCTTCGTTTAGCTACATGTGTAATATCCATGTACAGGTTGTCGAATGTTAACATTTAATTATATTATTTTACTATTCATACTTTTTTTAAAAATTAATATATTAGTGGAAGTAGCTAATTGAAAGATAAGCCTACTTTTTTTTTCCTTCTTTTTTTTATTTATAAAAAATGGAGGGAATGCCTTACAGTTGCAGATCAAAGAGTATTACCCTCCTAGCTCTAACTCCCTCCCATAGGATGCAGGGAAGTAAGAGTATTACCCACCTAGCTATAGCTCCCTCCCATAGGATGCAGGGAAGTAAGAGTATTACCCACCTAGCTAATACACTCCCTCCCATAGGATGCAGGGAAGTAAGAGTACTACCCACCTAGCTAATACACTCCCTCCCATAGGATGCAGGGAAGTAAGAGTACTACCCACCTAGCTAATACACTCCCTCCCATAGGATGCAGGGAAGTAAGAGTACTACCCACCTAGCTAATACACTCCCTCCCATAGGATGCAATGAAGTAAGAGTACTACCCACCTAGCTAATACACTCCCTCCCATAGGATGCAGGGAAGTAAGAGTACTACCCACCAAGCTAATACACTCCCTCCCATAGGATGCAGGGAAGTAAGAGTATTACCCACCTAGCTAATACACTCCCTCCCATAGGATGCAGGGAAGTAAGAGTACTACCCACCTAGCTAATACACTCCCTCCCATAGGATGCAGGGAAGTAAGAGTATTACCCACCTAGCTAATACACTCCCTCCCATAGGATGCAGGGAAGTAAGAGTACTACCCACCTAGCTATAGCTCCCTCCCATAGGATACAGGGAAGTAAGAGTACTACCCACCTAGCTAATACACTCCCTCCCATAAGATGCAGGGAAGTAAGAGTACTACCCACCTAGCTAATACACTCCCTCCCATAGGATGCAGGGAAGTAAGAGTACTACCCACCTAGCTAATACACTCCCTCCCATAGGATGCAGGGAAGTAAGAGTACTACCCACCAAGCTAATACACTCCCTCCCATAGGATGCAGGGAAGTAAGAGTACTACCCACCTAGCTAATACACTCCCTCCCATAGGATGCAGGGAAGTAAGAGTACTACCCACCTAGCTAATACACTCCCTCCCATAGGATGCAGGGAAGTAAGAGTACTACCCACCTAGCTAATACACTCCCTCCCATAGGATGCAGGGAAGTAAGAGCACTACCCACCAAGCTAATACACTCCCTCCCATAGGATAGGGAAGTAAGAGTACTACTAGCTCCCTCCCATAGGATGCAGGGAAGTAAGAGTATTACCCACCTAGCTAATACACTCCCTCCCATAGGATGCAGGGAAGTAAGAGATACCCTACCCACCTAGCTAATACACTCCCTCCCATAGGATGCAGGGAAGTAAGAGTATTACCCACCAAGCTAATACACTCCCTCCCATAGGATGCAGGGAAGTAAGAGTACTACCCACCTAGCTAATACACTCCCTCCCATAGGATGCAGGGAAGTAAGAGTACTACCCACCTAGCTAATACACTCCCTCCCATAGGATGCAGGGAAGTAAGAGTACTACCCACCTAGCTATAGCTCCCTCCCATAGGATGCAGGGAAGTAAGAGTATTACCCACCTAGCTAATACACTCCCTCCCATAGGATGCAGGGAAGTAAGAGTATTACCCACCAAGCTAATACACTCCCTCCCATAGGATGCAGGGAAGTAAGAGTATTACCCACCTAGCTAATACACTCCCTCCCATAGGATGCAGGGAAGTAAGAGTACTACCCACCTAGCTAATACACTCCCTCCCATAGGATGCAGGGAAGTAAGAGTATTACCCACCTAGCTAATACACTCCCTCCCATAGGATGCAGGGAAGTAAGAGTATTACCCACCTAGCTAATACACTCCCTCCCATAGGATGCAGGGAAGTAAGAGTATTACCCACCTATCTCATACACTCCCTCCCGTAGGATGCAGGGAAGTAAGCGTCGTAATTCCCTATTTTTGTTGCTTTGTGGTATATTTGCAGGAACATTACGACTAGACTTGACCATAATATCCACGACTAGGGCCTGCTAGATTATGCTCCAAATTTTTAGAATTATTTTTTTTATTCTAAAAAATTGAGTATTATTCCAAAGGAATAGCATATTATTCTAGAAATGTTCGTATTATTCTAATTAGAAATAGGTGAAATTGTGATGATTGCAGTATAGCTAGTTGTATAGAATTGGTATGTTATGAAATGAATGTGTAAAACTATCAGTCTCTTACTGAATTACTCAACATGAAGGATTGTATATAGCTAGCTAATCTTTCAGTGAAAACCTTGAACATCCCATAAAAATGTTCAATGAATGGAAAAAACATGCTCTGCTGCAGCTGAAAAGAAACCTTACAAAACGTCGGGGGGAAAGGTGAATTGCGGCATAATTTTAATATGCTCGGCAGTGGATCCGCTTCCCTTCACATTCTGTTCCAGCTGGTAATAATATACATTATTTTTAATTCTAATGCAGTAATGATTGTTGAGCTGCTCAAGAAGAGAATCCATTTAGCATAATCCTCAATATGACTTGCTGACTCTGAGCCTGACTGACAGTCCTTCCAGTATTTCAGACTTTCTTTTTCATTTTGGAATACAATAACAGAATGAACACTAACCCATAGCTGCTTTAATCAAGTAATGAAGATCTACCTCATAAGCACACTTCTACACATATTTAGGTCCTTTGTTGTAAAAAGGAAAAAAGTACTATTGCTTTTCTTTTATAATTAAGGATTATATGGACTGATTATTCTCATTTTCCGTTCATTATACCTTATTATTCTAGAATTATTCCACTATGCTATTACATGTCTATTATTCCAGAAAAAATGCTAGCATAATCTGGTCTTATCCACGACACATGCATTAACTGGTTCTCCCAATTTTGTTATTCCTAATAGTCTACCATCAGCAGAATCACTGTCACTCTTCAGGGGACAATTGGGAGTGTTATCAATGCATCTCTACTCTAGTAGAGGAAGATAAGGTGTTGAAGGTAGGCAGGTGAGCAGGAATGAACATCAGTTAACTGACTGGCTGGAAAGCTAATGTATGACCAGTTTTCAATGTCTTCTCCCAGAATATTGTTCAATGGATGACAACGTCCGGTTGGCAGTTTCAAATGAATAATTGCAGGGCTTGTGGGTATTCAGAGCAAGTTAGAGATGTCAAGAATTTGAGTTGAAGACAAACTGAGGGCTTGTGCTGCTAGTGTGAGTGGTAGCTCCTACAGCCACATACTCGTGCAGCTTATGGGTCAAGCTGAAGTAGCTATTTATTTCAAGAAACCTGACTTAATAGTGTGAAAAGATAAGGAAATACTGAATATACCAGAGTATCACTGACCAAGTGCTTGCCTGAGCTCTTTTTCCCCCCTTTTCAGCATGTGTGATTGAAGTAGATACAATACAACTGAAGCTAAGATAGTGTGGTTACCATACCTCAATATGAATATCATTAAGTGCATCATGTGACCAACTCCCCTGAGTGAATCCAACATGGCTGAAGAGATAGTTTATGAGGGGAAGAGTTTGGAGCAGTTAGAGCAAGAGATCACTTGTGCTGTCTGTCAGGAACACTACACAAAGCCTAAGGTCCTCCCTTGTCTCCACTACTACTGCAAAGAGTGCATCCTCAAACTGGCCCGAAGGACAGCCTCCAACCAACCTTTCTCTTGTCCAGAGTGTCGCCAGAAGACCAGCCTCCCAGAGGGAGGTGTGGAGGAACTCAAAACAGCTTTCTTTGTCAACCGCTTCCAATCCCACTTGTCTGTGATGAAGCGAGTCCATGGCAAGGTAGAGGTGAAGTGTGAGGAGTGCACAGACTCTGGAAACAAAGCTCAAGCATTCTGTCGCCAATGTGCTGTGTTTATCTGCAAGGAATGCGCAAGACAGCACAAGAGAATGAAGTCCTTTGCTTCTCACCAAGTTGTCTCTCTTGAAGACCTCAGACAAGGCACAGCTAGAGAGATAGCTGTGAAGGAGCCTCCCACTAAGAAGTGTCTCACTCACGAGGAACCCCTCGCTATATACTGTTTTGATTGCAAGTCTCTTATATGTCGTGACTGCACAGTGACAGTTCATAAGGAACACAAGTTCGAGTTCAGCAAGGTAGCAGCTCCAGACACCAAGGAAAAACTTCTGGAGAATCTGAGTCCCTTGAGAGCAGCAGCAGTGGCCTTATCAGGAGCTGTTACAGACATCCAGACTACCAAGCAGGAGGTAGAGGCCCAGGGCAACTCTGTAGCTAACACCATCCACACCTCCTTCAATCAGCTCCAACTCCTCTTGGACAAACACAAGCAACAGCTACTTCACCAAGCAGCAAATCAAGTTCAACAGAAGATAGACAAGCTTACAGCTCAGGAGAAGAGCTTGTCTGTAGCTACTGCAGAGGTCCAGAGTATCGTAGACTACACTGAGAGATTTGTAGGCCATTGTTCAGACAACGAGGTAATGAGCATGCACACTGAGATCAGGAGGAGAATACAGCAAGAGGTAGGAGAACACAGCAAGTCAGGGAGGAGCCTGGAGCCAGTGGAGGAGGCAGACATGGGTGTAGAAGTGAGGTGGGATGAGGCACTACAGGAGCTCTGTCAGTCCAAGGCCAAGATCACTCGACTAGCTCTAGACCCAGCCCAGTGTACAGTGAAGGGTGAAGGGACACACACAGCAGAGGTCAACCAAACAGCCGAGATGACCTTGACTACTAAACTAACTAACAAGAAGACAACTAGACGTAGAGCTGTAGTAGTCAGTGAGTTGAAGTCTCTGTACGATGGATCAGTCGTCAAGTGTGAGGTGGACCTATCAGGACCTGGGGAATATCGTGTGCAGTACACACCCACTGTGCGTGGACGTCATGAACTAACTGTGTCAGTAGGCGGGCAGCAAGTAGCAGGTAATCCTTTCCCTGTGTCTGTCTCCATCTCTCCTACTCTACTAGGCAAGCCTGGTATAGTGTGGAAAGGAATAGAATTGCCTACTGGCATCACAACTAATTCTGTAGGTGAAGTTATTGTAGCTGAATATAGGAGAGACATTGTGAAGATAGACAAGGAGGGGAAGAAGACAGTGCTTGTAGAACATTCCAAAACTAAATTAGATATGTTGTCTTCTATTGCTACAGATAAAGAAGACATGATTTACTGCACTAGTGAAGACAGTAATAAGATCCTGCGATGTGGCAAGAATGGAGGCAATGTTCAGGTGCATGAGGTCAAGCAGGTGCAAGGTCCAGGATACAGGGGAGTGGCAGTAGTAGGAGATGAAGTGATGGTTTGTGAGGATAACAATAGAGGTACTATTCTAGTATATGACAGAGAAGTCAAGTATGTGAGGCGTATTGAACAAGGTGGTATGGGAGCGTTCCACAACATATCTGCAGACCCACAAGGCAACCTCTATGTCACTGACTGTGATAATGATTGTATCCGAGTCTTCAGTAATGACGGTGTCTTACTACAATCCTTTGGCTGTGATGATGATGGAGTGAAGAAACTAAATAAGCCTTGTGGTGTGTGTGTATCTGGTCATTATGTGTATGTCATTAACTCTGGTGGTCATAGTGTGTCAGTGTTTACTACAGAAGGAGATTATGTCACTTCATTTGGTCAATACGGCAATCAAAAAGGCCAATTTAGATTCCCTTGGGATGTGTGTGTAGATGTTGATAACTTCATATATATAGCTGATGGTAACAACAACAGAGTTCAAGGTTTCTAATACATGATGTACATGTACATTTACTTTTTCATTGTTTGTGTTCCAAAAATAATGTGTGTTCTAACATGTTAAAATTCAATCCCTTGGATAAATGTTTAAGAGATAAATCACTCCATGCACTAGTTGTTCAGAGTACCAACTCCTTCAATCCTACCAAACATAACTCTGTATATGTGTCATTAGTTGTATCCCCCCTCTCTCCCAACATGCCCCTCTCTCCCAACATCTCCCTCCATGTGTACACAGTAAACAATATTCAGTCAACAATGTTCTCATTTGCACAACAATCAATAATAATATGTTGACAAAGAAGTGCTCCATAAGTGGAAGGAGTGCAACAAATAAATAATTCAGAAAAGAGAAACAACACAGATAAGAATTTACTGTCACGCACGATGTGTGCAGTCTACAATACAAAATTGTTTAAAAATGATCACACACACAATGGATGTCAGTGATAAGAAGAAGAATACCAGAGCCACATTGCAGCTATTCATTTGTACATGAGAACATAAACTGAACCGTGCTAGAAATCTGTGGCTACTACTTGCTGTAGTGCAGATGTACTGGATAGATCGGTGGACTCGCCAGGTGGATTGTTTGATTCAAGCTTGGGGGTGGAGTCACCGCTGGAGGACGTGTGCCTGGACTCAACCACTACAAAATCTTCGTCTTCGTTCATGGAGAAGTCCTCAAAGCTGTACTCAGCACTTTTCTTCTTCTTTTTACTGCTGTCTCCCGTGGCGGTACCCTCCATTACGAACCCATCGCACGTAAGGTCGTCATTGCTGACCATGTGAGTGTCTACTGATATGTCCAGTACTTCCGACAGTCGGCTGTACACACCCTTCTGTAGGGGTGGGGCCAGGACCTTCTCCGCCTCTTTTCTAAGAGCAATGAGATCATTCAAGGTTCGACAGAGGAACCCTATGGTACAAGATGGGTCCATGCGGCGAGCGGACAACTTGCGAGGAGTGTTGCAGTGGTAGGTCTGTCATAGTGACAAAACACCAGTCAATCTCAGAATAATAAGGCTTGAAAGACAATGCACTCATTCAATTACAGAAATGGCTGAGCAATAACACATTATTGATGCCCACCTCCCTGCTCTCCTAATAACAGTGTGAAAACAACCTATCTCCCACCCCCTTACCCTTCCACAACAAATTATTAAAAAAACAAAACAAAACAAAAATATTAACTACCAAAAAAAACAAAACAACAACAACAACAACAACAACAACAACAACAACAAGTCTAGTAAACATCTCCACCAAAACTATGGCACTATTGAATTAATTCCGTACAGAATTATAAATGCCTTCAAGAAAGAATTCGGAAAAAAATTAAAACAAGGAGTTAAGTTTAAAATCTGATTAAATCGGCCGAATAAACAAAGAAAAGCTATATTATATTATTATTGTTGTTTTTTAGAATGACTGGATTAAAAACATTAAGAGAATACATTGTCTTCTATACTGAATAATAAATGGCCGACCAAATACTCTAGTAGGTGACTGGGTAATAGGTGTGGTCAAAGCAACTGGGCAGAGTCATAGAATAGACATCTGGATCTGCTGTTCCTGCTGCACTGCCAGAGCTTTTGTTTGAAGGAGCCACTAAGAGGAACAAACCTGCCCTTCAGGTGAGCCAGTTGCAAGGACCATTAACCAGAGAGTCACTAAGAGGAACAAACCTGCCCTTCAGGTGAGCCAGTTGTAAGGACCACTAACCTGAGAGTCACTAAGAGGAACAAACCTGCCCTTCAGGTGAGCCAGTTGTAAGGACAACTAACCTGAGAGTCACTAAGAGGAACAAACCTGCTCTTCAGGTGAGCCAGTTGCAAGGACCACTAACCTGAGAGTCACTAAGAGGAACAAACCTGCCCTTCAGGTGAGCCAGTTGTAAGGACCACTAACCTGAGAGTCACTAAGAGGAACAAACCTGCCCTTCAGGTGAGCCAGTTGTAAGGACAACTAACCTGAGAGTCACTAAGAGGAACAAACCTGCTCTTCAGGTGAGCCAGTTGCAAGGACCACTAACCTGAGAGTCACTAAGAGGAACAAACCTGCCCTTCAGGTGAGCCAGTTGTAAGGACCACTAACCTGAGAGTCACTAAGAGGAACAAACCTGCCCTTCAGGTGAGCCAGTTGTAAGGACCACTAACCTGAGAGTGCTTTAGAACATAGTGCAAATGCAACTGCCATTTTAGCCTAATTTTTGTTTGTTTGTTGTTGTTTTAACTGATATTTTTTTGACTTTGAGGGAGGAGGTGTCAAAGCAGAGCTATTATTTTATTTTAACTTGTGGGTAATTTAAATAACAGGAGAGATTAGTATGATGTTCATAACTCTTTCTCACATGTAGTACATAACAGATACAGTACTTACTTGCAGTCTTCTGCTACACAGATAACAATAACATCAGCCAATAGCTATGTCTCTTGGGAACTAGCATTCTAACTTGTGTAGGTGGGGGAGTTGGTATATGCTCGTGTGAGTCGCGCCCACAAGGACATGGAGGCGGAGCTATCCTGCATAGACGGCACTTCTGGCAAGGTCAACGGTTTAGGTCCACTACCAGTAGAGGGCTATCTAATATGCTGCACTGTAGGGCTCGCCAGAAAGTGAGTTGGCTGAAGAGAGTAAATTAGTGAAAGACAAAGATTTATTACATGCATTTCTTATAGAAAGAGTGGGTGGAGGGGAAATAGAGAGAGAGAGAGAGTAGGGAGTGGTATTTTAGTTTAGAGCTCTTGGAGGAAAACATTCGAACACGATTCTATGAGTCACTTCATACTCAGTCTTTGTATATATACCGTAATCTGTAGCTTCCATTTTAGATATAAGACTATTTACAAATATACCAATATTATACATGCCCCCATAATATTTGGAGGGTACATCCTTGCAAATAGGACAATTTCATGTTATAATTGAGGGCTTACTTTTGGCCCTACTGTTTTGCTTGGTAATGAATTATTTTTCTTGCAGACTTCTTACTCCGTCTTCACCCATACTAGAGGCACTGGGGGGACTGTATTTCAAGTTTGAGGTGACTGTGGGTATGAATGGTAAGATGTGGATACATTCCAGCTCCACCTCTCACACGGTGGCCATAGCCAATGCCATTAAAAGTAGCGAGTATGCTTCTCCTTCAGAGTGCAAGCAGATTGCCAGTTTTGTTTGAAACTGCGAAATGAAACCAATATAGAGAAGAAACAATCAATTTCATCATTTCAACAGTTTATCATTACTGATCTATAATTATATTAGCTACTTGTATAATGATTGGAAATCATACAGTTTCATTAGGTTATTCTAAAACCTTCGTTTAGCTACATGTGTAATATCCATGTACAGGTTGTCGAATGTTAACATTTAATTATATTATTTTACTATTCATACTTTTGTTTTTAGGTAGGCATGCCCTCAGTTGCAGACAAAGTGAAGGAAGACATCAACGTCATACCGCACTGAATGACATCGTGAAGCGGGCTCTGTCATCAGCCAAGATCCCGTCTCGACTGGAGCCTCCTGGTTTGGTCAGGTCAGATGGCAGGAGACCAGATGGTGTGACCCTGGCACCTTGGAAATCAGGTCGTTTGCTGGTATGGGACGCGACTTGCCCATTCGCACCATCCTATAGAACTGATGCTACCCCAGCACCAGGGAGAGTGGCTGCCGCAGCAGAGGAGAGAAAATAAAATAAATATAGTAGCCTTCCACCCAGCCATTTCTTTTCTCCACTTGCAATCGAGACCATGGGAGTGCTGGGCCCCAAGTCGATGGCCTTGGTAAGGGACCTGGGTAGACGGATCAGGCTGGAGACAGGGGAACCTCGTTCAACTGACTATCTCCTGCAGCGTCTCTCGATTGTGATTCAGCGAGGGAACTCCATATCAGTATACAGAGGCATCACAACCTGACTTCATTTTATTTCTTTTTTATTATTATTATTATTATTATTATTTTTGAGTTAGTAGATAATATACTTACTTTATTTATTGTAAAATATTAATAATAATAATAAGGATATTTTGAAATAGATAATATACTATTTCAAAATATCATACAATTACAAAATAATAATAATAATAATAAGAATAAAAGAATGAAATTAAATAATAAAAATAAAAAGGAAAGGCAATTGTGGAGGAAAAGATTTAAACACTACCCCGGAGACCCCCCATGACTGAAGCTGAGTTTCCTCTCTGGATGGCAATTGAGAGGCGCTGTAGCAGGTATGAGGTTGAATTTGGGTCACCCGTCTGCCTACGAACTCTCCTTCCCAACTCCTTCAGAAACTGAAGTGATCGTGCCCCAATTACGCCAGTAGTCTCAATTGCCACCGGGACGAATGAATGGGTGACAGGAAGACCTCTGTATTTGAGTATTTTCCTCTCCTCTGTGTGGGCTGCCACCTCACCAGCTGCTGTGGTCGCCTGGCTGTCATAGGAGGGAGCAAAGGTGTCAGGGCATGTGGCATCCCATACAAGAAGCTTCCCACACTTCCATGGCATTATTTTATTTTATTTTTATTTTATTTAAAAGTTTTATTATAATAAGTTACAATTATTAATTATCATCATCATCATTATAATTATTATTAATCATAAAAAAATACATTAGTGGAAGTAATTGAAAGGTAAGCCTACTTATTTTTACTTCTTTTTTTTAAATAAAAAATGGAGGGAATGCCTTACAGTTGCAGATAAAAGAGTATTACCCACCTAGCTATAACTCCCTCCCATAGGATGCAGGGAAGTAAGAGTCGTAACTTGACCATAATATCCACGACTAGGGCCTGCTAGATTGTGCTCCAAATTTTTAGAATTATTCTTTTTTTTATTTTAAAAAATTGAGTTATTATTCCAAAGGAATAGCATATTATTCAAGAAATTTTCGTATTATTCTAATTAGAGATAGGCGAAATTGTGATGATTGCAGTATAATTAGCTGTATAGAGTTGGTATGTTATGAAATGAATTACTCAATATGGAGGATAGTATATAGCTAGCTATTCTTTCAGTGAAAACCTTGAACATCCCATAAAAATATTCAATGAATGGAAAGAAGCATGCTCTGCTGCAGCTGAAAAAAGTTCAATTATGAGAAACCTTACCAAATAATTGGGGGAAGATGTGGATTACGGCATTAAAGAATTTTAATATGCTCATCAGTGGATCCTCTTCCCTTCACATTCGTAGGTCGGCTGGTAATATGTTGTCAATTCTAATGCAGTAATGATTGTTGAGCTGCTCAAGAAGATAATCCATTTAGCATGATCCTCGATATGACTTGCTGACTCTGAGCCTGACTGACAGTCCTTCCAGTATTTCAAACTTTCTTTTTCATTTTGGAAATACAATAACAGAGTGAACACCAACCCAGCTGCTTTAATCAAGTAATGAAGATCTACCAGGGCCTATCCACGACACATGCATTAACTATTACATTAACTAATTAACTTTGTCATACACATGAGGAAAGTAAACCTGATTTTTGTTATTTGGCTAGTTTGCTTTCAGTTTTCCTTGCCCTTAAATTTCCCCCAATTTTGTTATTCCTAATAGTAATGGTCTACTATCAGCAGAATTACTGTCACTCTTCAGGGGACAATTGGGAGTGTTATCAATGCATCTCTACTGTAGTAGTGAGGAAGATAAGGTGTTGAAGGTAGGCAGGTGAGCAGGAATGAACATCAGTTAACTGACTGGCTGGAAAGCTAATGTATGACCAGTTTTCAAAGTCTTCTCCCAGAATATTGTTCAATGGATGACAACGTCCGGTTGGCAGTTTCAAATGAATAATTGCAGGGCTCGTGGGTATTCAGAGCAAGTTAGAGAGGTCAAGAATTTAAGTTGAAGACAAACTGAGGGCTTGTGCTGCTAGTGTGAGTGGTAGCTCCTACAGCCACATACTCTGGTAGCTTATGGGTCAAGCTGAAGTAGCTATTTATTTCAAGAAACCTGACTTAATAGTGTGAAAAGATAAGGAAATACTGAATATACCAGTCTGGTACAGTATCACTGACCAAGTGCTCGCATGAGCTCTTTTTTCCCCTTTTTAGCATGTGTGATTGTAGTAGATACAATACAGCCAACTACTGAGCTTAAAGTGAGTGAATCCAACATGGCTGAAGGTATAGTTTATGAGGGTAAGAGTTTGGAGCAGTTAGAGCAAGAGATCACTTGTGCTGTCTGTCAGGAACACTACACAAAGCCTAAGGTCCTCCCTTGTCTCCACTACTACTGCAAAGAGTGCATCCTCAAACTGGCCCGAAGGACAGCCTCCAACCAACCTTTCTCTTGTCCAGAGTGTCGCCAGAAGACCAGCCTCCCAGAGGGAGGTGTGGAGGAACTCAAAACAGCCTTCTTTGTCAACCGCTTCCAATCCCACTTGTCTGTGATCAAGCGAGTCCATGGCAAGGTAGATGTGAAGTGTGAGGAGTGCACAGACTCTGGAAACAAAGCTCAAGCATTCTGTCGCCAATGTGCCGTGTTGATCTGCAAGGAATGCGCAAGACAGCACAAGAGAATGAAGTCCTTTGCTTCTCACCAAGTTGTCTCTCTTGAAGACCTCAGACAAGGCACAGCTAGAGAGATAGCTGTGAAGGAGCCTCCCACTAAGAAGTGTCTCACTCACGAGGAGCCCCTCGCTATATACTGTTTTGATTGCAAGTCTCTTATATGTCGTGACTGCACAGTGACAGTTCATAAGGAACACAAGTTCGAGTTCAGCAAGGTGGCAGCTCCAGACACCAAGAAAAAGCTTCTGGAGAATCTGAGTCCCTTGAGAGCAGCAGCAGTGGCCTTATCAGGAGTTGTTACAGACATCCAGACTACCAAGCAGGAGGTAGAGGCCCAGGGCAACTCTGTAGCTAACACCATCCACACCTCCTTCAATCAGCTCCAACTCCTCTTGGACAAGCACAAGCAACAGCTACTCCACCAAGCAGCAAATCAAGTTCAACAGAAGATAGACAAGCTTACAGCTCAGGAGAAGAGCTTGTCTGTAGCTACTGCAGAGGTCCAGAGTATCGTAGACTACACTGAGAGATTTGTAGGCCATTGTTCAGACAACGAGGTAATGAGCATGCACACTGAGATCAGGAGGAGAATACAGCAAGAGGTAGGAGAACACAGCAAGTCAGGGAGGAGCCTGGAGCCAGTGGAGGAGGCAGACATGGGGGTAGAGGTGAGGTGCGATGAGGCACTACAGGAGCTCTGTCAGTCCAAGGCCAAGATCACTCGACTAGCTCTAGACCCAGCCCAGTGTACAGTGAGGGGTGAGGGGACACACACAGCAGAGGTCAACCAAACAGCCGAGGTGACCTCGATTACTAAACTAACTAACAAGAAGACAACTAGACGTAGAGCTGTAGTAGTCAGTGAGTTGAAGTCTCTGTACGATGGATCAGTCGTCAAGTGTGAGGTGGACCAATCAGGACCTGGGGAATATCGTATCCAGTACACACCCACTGTGCGTGGACATCATGAACTAACTGTGTCAGTAGACGGGCAGCAAGGAGCAGGTAGTCCCTTCCCTGTGTCTGTCTCCATCTCTCCTACTCTACTAGGCAAGCCTGGTATAGTGTGGACAGGAATAGAACGCCCTACTGGCATCACAACTAATTCTGTAGGTGAAGTTATTGTAGCTGAATATAGGAGAGACATTGTGAAGATAGACAAGGAGGGGAAGAAGACAGTGCTTGTAGAACATTCCAAAACTAAATTAGATATGTTGTCTTCTATTGCTACAGATGAAGAAGACAATATTTACTGCACTAGTGAAGACAGTAATAAGATCCTGCGATGTGACAAGAATGGAGACAATGTTCAGGTGCATGAGGTCCAGCAGGTGGAAGGTCCAGGATACTCGGGAGTGGCAGTAGTAGGAGATGAAGTGATGGTTTGTGAGGATAACAATAGAGGTACTATTCTAGTATATGACAGAGAAGTCAAGTATGTGAGGCGTATTGAACAAGATGGTATGGGAGCATTCCACAACATATCTGCAGACCCACAAGGCAACCTCTATGTCACTGACTATGATAATGATTGTATTCGAGTCTTCAGTAATGACGGTGTCTTACTACGATCCTTTGGCTGTAATGATGGAGTGAAGAAACTAAACGAACCTGGTGGTGTGTGTGTATCTGGTCAGTATGTGTATGCCACTAACTGGGGTGGTGATAATGTGTCAGTGTTTACTACAGAAGGAGATTATGTCACTTCATTTGGTCAAAACGGCAATCAAAAAGGCCAATTTAGATACCCTTGGGATGTGTGTGTAGATGTTGATAACTTCATATATATAGCTGATAATATCAACAGCAGAGTTCAATGTTTCAAATACATGATGTACATGTGCATTCACTTTTTTCATTGTTTGTGTTCCAAAAATGTGTGTTCTAACATTTTAAAATTCAATCCCTTGGATAAATGTTTAAGAGATAAATCACTCCATGCACTAGTTGTTCAGTAGAGGTCAGACATGACACTAAAGTACCAACTCCTCCAATTCTACCAAACACAACTCTGTATATATGCATCATTAGTTGTATCCCCCCTCTCCCCCAACATCTCCCCCCCAACATCCCCCCCCCCAACATCTCCCTCTCTCCCAACATCTCTCTCTCTCTCTATGCTGCAAATCATCTCCACGCGTATACAGGGTACAATATTCAGTCAACACTGTTTTCATTTGCACAACAACAATAATATGTTGACAAAGAAGTGCTCCATAAGTGGAAGGAGTGCAACAAATAAATAACTCAGAAAAGAGAAACACAGATAAGAATTTACTGTCACGCACGATGTGTGCAGTCTACAATACAAAATTGTTTAAAAATGATCACACACACAATGGATGTCAGTGATAAGAAGAAAAATACCAGAGCCACATTGCAGCTATTCATTTGTACATGAGAATTTAAAGTGAACCGTGCCAGAAATCTGTGGCTACTACTTGCTATAGTGCAGATGTACTGGATAGATCGGTGGACTCACCAGGTGGATTATTTGATTCAAGCTTGGGGGTGGAGTCACCGCTGGAGGACGTGTGCCTGCACTCAACCACTACAAAATCTTCGTCTTCGTTCATGGAGAAGTCCTCAAAGCTGTACTCAGCACTTTTCTTCTTCTTTTTACTGCTGTCTCCCGTGGCGGTACCCTCCATTACGAACCCATCGCACGTAAGGTCGTCATTGCTGACCATGTGAGTGTCTACTGATATATCCAGTACTTCCGACAGTTGGCTGTCCGAAAAACTGAAGAACGGGAACACACACCCTTCTGTAGGGGTGGGGCCAGGACCTTCTCCGCCTTTTTTCTAAGAGCAATGAGATCATTCAAGGTTCGACAGAGGAACCGTATGGTACAAGATGGGTCCATGCGGCGAGCGGACAACTTGCGAGGAGTGTTGCAGTGGTAGGTCTGTCATAGTGACAAAACACCAGTCAATCTCAGAATAATAAGGCTTGAAAGACAATGCACTCATTCAATTACAGAAATGGCTGAGCAATAACACATTATTGATGCCCACCTCCCTGCTCTCCTAATAACAGTGTGAAAACAACCTATCTTTCACCCGCTTACCCTTCCACAACAAATTATTAAAAAACAAAACAAAACAAAAATATTAACTACCAAAAAACAAAAAAAACAAAAAAAAAACAAAAAAAAAACAAAAAAAGAAAAAGAAAAAAAAGTCTAGTAAACATCACCATCAAAATTATGCCACTATTGAATTAATTCTGTACAGAATTATAAATGCCCTCAAGAAAGAATTTGAAAAAAAATTAAAACAAGGAGTTAAGTTTAAAATCTGTTTAAATCGGCCGAATAAGCAAAGAAAAGCTATATTATTATTATTATGGTTGTTTTTTAGAATGACTGGATTAATGAACATTAAGAGAATACATTGTCTTCTATACTGAATAATAAATGGCCGACCAAATACTCTAGTAATGTACGCATGGAAGTGAAATTGTAAATTAAATTTAGCAACCGTCAATCATGACTCCCTACCATCAATGTCTGCTTATCTGACAATCTTGCTGCCACAATCTCCCTTACATTTAATGTTAAAGTGTTAACTAACCACAGCCCACAATCTTGGCTGTAGAGAACAGCCAAGGTGCATGATTGTCCCCAGACCCTTTCTCCGCGTAGTGGTCAGGTAAAGGGTTTGGCTGCGCCAGACTAACAGGTATATGGGTGGTGATAAGTAGGTAGGGATTGACAAGGAATGTTCAGGAATGAAACAAAAGCTTCCTTCAGTTGGTGATGTAGCAGTATGTCTAATGCCCACAATGAATAGATTGAACATGTCAGAGTAAACTACAGGGAAACATTGTATGAGCACTCAGAAGTAGGAAGATTTAAAAGGATGCGATTTTACATGTTTCTTCTGCAACTTATTACTATGTACCGTCGCTGGCTGTACAATCATAAAGTAGAGCATTCAATTACTAGCATTATTATAGGGTGATACTCTCCAATTTACAAAGAAGTATCTAGGGGACAATATTTATTTAGTGGTTAATATAGAGGTCTAGAAAGGTGAAGGTCAATTAAAATTTTGTTCCTAGATATTTAATTGTGGTGTGGGCGTGTCTTATTAATTAGATGCATTGAATGACAACATTTAACTTGCAGTATGTTCCTGTCAAAGGTGACCCGGTGATAGGTGTGGTCAAAGCAACTGGGCGGAGTCATAGAATAGACATCAGATCTGCTGTTCCTGCTGCACTGCCAGAGCTTTCGTTTGAAGGAGCCACTAAGAGGAACAAACCTGCCCTTCAGGTGAGCCAGTTGTAAGGACCACTAACCTGAGAGTCACTAAGAGGAACAAACCTGCCCTTCAGGTGAGCCAGTAGTAAGGACCACTAACCTGAGAGTGCTTTAGAACATAGCGCATGTGCAACTGTCATTTTTGCTAATTTTTTGCCCTTCATTTTTAAACTAAGAATGTGAGTTTGTTTGTTTGTTGTTGTTTTAAGAGGGAGGGAGGGGGATGTCAAAGCAGAGCTATTATTTTATTTTAACTTGTGGGTAACTTAAATAACAGGAGAGATTAGTATGATGTTCATAACTCTTTCACACATGTAGTACATAACAGATACAGTACTTACTTGCAGTCTTCTGCTACACTAGATAACAATAACATCAGCCAATAGCTATGTCTCTTGGGAACTAGCATTCTAACTTGTGTAGGTGGGAGAGTTGGTATATGCTCGTGTGAGTCGCGCCGACAAGGACATGGAGGCGGAGCTATCCTGCGTAGACGGCACTTCTGGTAAGGCCAACGGTTTAGGTCCGCTACCAGTAGAGGGCTATCTAATACGCTGCACTGTAGGGCTCGCCAGAAAGTGAGTTGGCTGAAGAGAGTAAATTAGTGAAAGGCAAAGGTTTATAAATACATAGGTAACCATCCCTTATAGAAAGAGTTGGGAGAGGGGAAATATATATATAGAGAGAAGGGAGTGGTAGTATTTAGAACTCTTGGAGGAAAACATTTGAACACGATTCTATGAGTCACTTCATAATCTGTCTTATACAGTAAGCTGTAACTTCCATTTTAGGTGTCAGAGTATTTACAAATATGCAAATATTATGCATGCCCCCATAATAATTGGAAGGTATATTCTTGCAAATTGGACAATTTCATGTTATAATTGAGGGCTTACTTTTGGCCCTACTGTTTTGCTTGGTAATGAATTATTTTTCTTGCAGACTTCTTACTCTGTCTTCACCCAAGCTAGAGGCACTGGGACTGTATTTCAAGTTTGAGGTGACTGTGGGTATGAATGGTAAGGTGTGGATACATTCCAACTCCACCTCTCACACGGTTGCCATAGCCAACGCCATTAAAAGTAGCGAGTATGCTTCTCCTTCAGAGTGCAAGCAGATTGCCAAAGTTTTGTTTGAAACTGTGAGATGAAACCAATTTAGAGAAGAAACAATCAATTTCATCATTTCAACAGTTTATCATCACTGATCTATAATTATATTAGCTACTTGTATAATGATTGGAAATCATACAATTTCATTAGGTTATTCTAAAACCTTCCTTTAGCTACATGTGTAATATCCATGTACAGGTTGTCGAATGTTAACATTTAATTATATTATTTTAGTATTCATACTTTTGTTTTTAATTAATACGTTAGTGGAAATAATTGAAAGGTAAGCCTACTTTTTTTTTTTCCTTCTTTTTTTTTTTTTAAATAAAAAATGGAGGGAATGCCTTATAGATACAGTTGCAGATAAAAGAGTATTACCCACCTAGCTATAACTCCCTCCCGTAGGATGCAGGGAAGTAAGCGTCATAATTCACTATTTTTGTTGCTTTGTGGTATATTTGCAGGAACATTACGACTAGACTTGACCATAATTTCCACGACTAGGGCCTGCTAGATTATGCTCCAAATTTTTAGAATTATTTTTTTTATTCTAAAAAATTGAGTATTATTCCAAAGGAATAGCATATTATTCTAGAATTTTTCGTATTATTCTAATTAGAAATAGGTGAAATTGTGATGATTGCAGTATAGCTAGTTGTATAGAATTGGTATGTTATGAAATGAATGTGTAAAACTATCAGTCTCTTACTGAATTACTCAACATGAAGGATTGTATATAGCTAGCTAATCTTTCAGTGAAAACCTTGAACATCCCATAAAAATGTTCAATGAATGGAAAAAACATGCTCTGCTGCAGCTGAAAAGAAACCCTACAAAACGTCGGGGGGAAATGTGAATTACGGCATAATTTTAATATGCTCGGCAGTGGATCCGCTTCCCTTCACATTCTGTTCCAGCTGGTAATAATATACATTATTTTTAATTCTAATGCAGTAATGATTGTTGAGCTGCTCAAGAAGAGAATCCATTTAGCATAATCCTCAATATGACTTGCTGACTCTGAGCCTGGCTGACAGTCCTTCCAGTATTTCAGACTTTCTTTTTCATTTTGGAATACAATAACAGAATGAACACTAACCCATAGCTGCTTTAATCAAGTAATGAAGATCTACCTCATAAGCACACTTCTACACATATTTAGGTCCTTTGTTGTAAAAAGGAAAAAAGTACTATTGCTTTTCTTTTATAATTAAGGATTATATGGACTGATTATTCTCATTTTCCCTTCATTATACCTTATTATTCTAGAATTATTCCACTATGCTATTACATGTCTATTATTCCAGAAAAAATGCTAGCATAATCTGGTCATATCCACGACACATGCATTAACTGGTTCTCCGAATTTTGTTATTCCTAATAGTCTACCATCAGCAGAATCACTGTCACTCTTCAGGGGACAATTGGGAGTGTTATCAATGCATCTCTACTCTAGTAGAGGAAGATAAGGTGTTGAAGGTAGGCAGGTGAGCAGGAATGAACATCAGTTAACTGACTGGCTGGAAAGCTAATGTATGACCGGTTTTCAAAGTCTTCTCCCAGAATATTGTTCAATGGATGACAACGTCCGGTTGGCAGTTTCAAATGAATAATTGCAGGGCTTGTGGGTATTCAGAGCAAGTTAGAGATGTCAAGAATTTAAGTTGAAGACAAACTGAGGGCTTGTGCTGCTAGTGTGAGTGGTAGCTCCTGAAGCAAAGATAGTGTGGTTACCATACCTCAATATGAATATCATTAAGTATATCGTCATCATGTGACCAACTACCCCCAATCCCTTTACTTGGGAGTTGTTTGTGATGTGATTAGTGTCATTATTAGGTTCCAACTACTGAGCTTAAAGTGAGTGAATCCAACATGGCTGAAGGTATAGTTTATGTTTGTGAGGGTAAGAGTTTGGAGCAGCTAGAGCAAGAGATCACTTGTGCTGTCTGTCAGGAACACTACACAGAGCCTAAGGTCCTCCCTTGTCTCCACTACTACTGCAAAGAGTGCATCCTCAAACTGGCCCGAAGGACAGCCTTCAACCAACCTTTCTCTTGTCCAGAGTGTCGCCAGAAGACCAGCCTCCCAGAGGGAGGTGTGGAGGAACTCAAAACAGCTTTCTTTGTCAACCGCTTCCAATCCCACTTGTCTGTGATGAAGCGAGTCCATGGCAAGGTAGAGGTGAAGTGTGAGGAGTGCACAGACTCTGGAAACAAAGCTCAAGCATTCTGTCGCCAATGTGCCGTGTTTATCTGCAAGGAATGCGCAAGACAGCATAAGAGAATGAAGTCCTTTGCTTCTCACCAAGTTGTCTCTCTTGAAGACCTCAGACAAGGCACAGCTAGAGAGATAGCTGTGAAGGAGCCTCCCACTAAGAAGTGTCTCACTCACGAGGAGCCCCTCGCTATATACTGTTTTGATTGCAAGTCTCTTATATGTCGTGACTGCACAGTGACAGTTCATAAGGAACACAAGTTCGAGTTCAGCAAGGTGGCAGCTCCAGACAACAAGAAGAAGCTTCTGGAGAATCTGAGTCCCTTGAGAGCAGCAGCAGTGGCCTTATCAGGAGCTGTTACAGACATCCAGACTACCAAGCAGGAGGTAGAGGCCCAGGGCAACTCTGTAGCTAACACCATCCACACCTCCTTCAATCAGCTCCAACTCCTCTTGGACAAACACAAGCAACAGCTACTTCACCAAGCAGCAAATCAAGGTCAAGACAAGATAGACAAGCTTACAGCTCAGGAGAAGAGCTTGTCTGTAGCTACTGCAGAGGTCCAGAGTATCGTAGACTACACTGAGAGATTTGTAGGCCATTGTTCAGACAACGAGGTAATGAGCATGCACACTGAGATCAGGAGGAGAATACAGCAAGAGGTAGGAGAACACAGCAAGTCAGGGAGGAGCCTGGAGCCAGTGGAGGAGGCAGACATGGGAGTAGAGGTGAGGTGTAATGAGGCACTACAGGAGCTCTGTCAGTCCAAGGCCAAGATCACTCGACTAACTCTAGACCCAGTGCAGTGTACAGTGAGGGGTGAGGGGTCACGCACAGCAGAGGTCAACCAAACAGTCGAGGTTACCTTGACTACTAAACTAACTAACAAGAAGACAACTAGACGTAGAGCTATAGTAGTCAGTGAGTTGAAGTCTCTGTACGATGGATCAGTCGTCAAGTGTGAGGTGGACCTATCAGGACCTGGGGAATATCGTATCCAGTACACACCCACTGTGCGTGGACGTCATGAACTAACTGTGTCAGTAGACGGGCAGCAAGTAGCAGGTAATCCTTTCCCTGTGTCTGTCTCCATCTCTCCTACTCTACTAGGCAAGCCTGGTAAAGTGTGGACAGGAATACAACATCCTACTGGCATCACAACTAATTCTGTAGGTGAAGTTATTGTAACTGAATTTAGGAGAGACATTGTGAAGATAGACAAGGAGGGGAAGAAGACAGTGCTTGTGGAATGTTCCAAAACTAAATCAGATATGTTGTCTTCTATTGCTACAGATACAGAAGACAATATTTACTGCACTAGTGAATACAGTAATAAGATCCTGCGATGTGACAAGAATGGAGGCAATGTTCAGGTGCATGAGGTCCAGCAGGTGGAAGGTCCAGGATACAGGGGAGTGGCAGTAGTAGGAGATGAAGTGATGGTTTGTGAGCGTAGCAGTAGAGGTACTATTCTAGTATATGACAGAGAAGTCAAGTATGTGAGGCGTATTGAACAAGATGGTATGGGAGAGTTCTTCAACATATCTGCAGACCCACAAGGCAACCTCTATGTCACTGACTATTATAATGATCGTATCCAAGTCTTCAGTAATGACGGTGTCTTGTTACGATCCTTTGACTGTGATGATGATGGAGTGAAGAAACTAAACAAGCCTCATGGTGTGTGTGTATCTGGTCAGTATGTGTATGTCACTAACCATTATGGTCATAATGTGTCAGTGTTTACTACAGAAGGAGATTATGTCACTTCATTTGGTCAATACGGCATATTTAGATACCCTTGGGATGTGTGTGTAGATGTTGATAACCTCATATATATACCTGATTGTAACAACAACAGAGTTCAATGTTTCTAATACATGATGTACATTTACTTTTTTCATTGTTTGTGTTCCAAAAATATGTGTTCTAACATTTTAAAATTCAATCCCTTGGATAAATGTTTAAGAGATAAATCACTCCATGCACAAGTTGTTCAGTAGAGGTCAGACATGACACTAAAGTACCAACTCCTCCAATCCTACCAAACACAACTCTGTATATATGCGTCATTAGTTGTATCCCCCCTCTCCCCCAACATATCTCCCCACCCACCCACCCCTAACATCCCCCTCTCTCCCAACATCTCCCTCTCTCTCTATTGCTGCAAATAATCTCCACGCGTATACAGGGTACAATATTCAGTCAACAATGTTTTCATTTGCACAACAATCAATAATATGTTGACAAAGAAGTGCTTCATAAGTGGAAGAGAGTGCAATAAATAAATAACTCAGAAAAGAGAAACAACACAGATAAGAATTTACTGTCACGCACGATGTGTGCAGTCTACAATACAAAATTGTTTAAAAATGATCACACACACAATGGATGTCGGTGATAAGAAGAAGAATACCAGAGCCACATTGCAGCTATTCATTTGTACATGAGAATTTAAACTGAACCGTGCTAGAAGTCTGTGACTACTACTTGCTGTAGTGCAGATGTACTGGATAGATCGGTGGACTCGCCAGGTGGATTGTTTGATTCAAGCTTGGGGGTGGAGTCACCGCTGGAGGACGTGTGCCTGCACTCAACCACTACAAAATCTTCGTCTTCGTTCATGGAGAAGTCCTCAAAGCTGTACTCAGCACTTTTCTTCTTCTTTTTATTGCTGTCTCCCGTGGCGGTACCCTCCATTACGAACCCATCGCACGTAAGGTCGTCTTTGCTGACCATGTGAGTGTCTACTGATATGTCCAGTACTTCCGACAGTCGGCTGTCCGAAAAACTGAAGAACGAGTACACACCCTTCTGTAGGGGTGGGGCCAGGACCTTCTTCGCCTCTTTTCTGAGAGCAATGAGATCATTCAAGGTTCGACAGAGGAACCCTATGGTACAAGATGGGTCCATGCGGCGAGCGGACAACTTGCGAGGAGTGTTGCAGTGGTAGGTCTGTCATAGTGACAAAACACCAGTCAATCTCAGAATAATAAGGCTTGAAAGACAATGCACTCATTCAATTACAGAAATGGCTGAGCAATAACACATTATTGATGCCCACCTCCCTGCTCTCCTAATAACAGTGTGAAAACAACCTATCTCCCACCCCCTTACCCTTCCACAACAAATTATTAAAAAACAAAACAAAACAAAAATATTAACTACCAAAAAACAAAACAAAACAACAACATAAAACAACAACAAAAACAACAACAAACAAACAAAAAAGTCTAGTAGCTAAACATCACCACCAAAACTATGCCACCATTGAATTAATTCTGTACAGAATTATAAATGCCCTAATCGGCTGAATAAGCATAGAAAAGCTATATTATATTAATATTGTTGTTTTTTAGAATGACTGGATTAATGAACAATATTTAACACATTGTCTTCTATACTGAATAATAAATGGCTGACCAAATACTCTAGTAGATGACCGGGTGATAGGTGTGGTCAAAGCAACTGGGCGGAGTCATAGAATAGACATCGGATCTGCTGTTCCTGCTGCACTGCCAGAGCTTTCGTTTGAAGGAGCCACTAAGAGGAACAAACCTGCCCTTTAGGTGAGCCAGTTGTAAAGACCACTAACTGAGAGTCACTAAGAGGAGCAAACCTGCCCTTCAGGTGAGCCAAGGACCACTAACCTGAGAGTCACTAAGAGGAACAAACCTGCCCTTCAGGTGAGCCAGGGACCACTAACCTGAGAGTCACTAAGAGGAACTAACCTGCCCTTTAGGTGAGCCAGTTGTAAGGACCACTAACTGAGAGTCACTAAGAGGAACAAACCTGCCCTTTAGGTGAGCCAGTTGTAAGGACCACTAACCTGAGAGTAACTAAGACCTGCCCTTCAGGTGAGCCAGTTGTAAGGACCACTAACCTGAGAGTCACTGAGAGGAACAAACCTGCCCTTCAGGTGAGCCAGTCGTAAGGACCACTAACCTGAGAGTCACTAAGAGGAACAAACCTGCCCTTCAGGTGAGCCAGGGACCACTAACCTGAGAGTCACTAAGAGGTACAAACCTGCCCTTCAGTGAGCCAGTCGTAAGGACCACTAACCTGAGAGTCACTAAGAGAACAAACCTGCCCTTCAGTGAGCCAGGGACCACTAACCTGAGAGTCACTAAGAGGAACAAACCTGCCCTTCAGGTGAGCCAGTTGTAAGGACCACTAACCTGAGAGTCAGTAAGAGGAACAAACCTGCCCTTCAGGTGAGCCAGTCGTAAGGACCACAAACCTGAGAGTCAGTAAGAGGAACAAACCTGCCCTTCAGGTGAGCCAGTCGTTAGGACCACTAACCTGCCAGTAAGAGGAACAATAACCTGAGCCAGTAACCTGAGAGTAAGTAAGGAAACAAACCTGCCCTTCAGTGAGCCCAGGACCACTAACCTGAGAGTCACTAAGAGGAACAAACCTGCCCTTCAGGTGAGCCAGTGGTAAGGACCACTAACCTGAGAGTCACTGAGAGGAACAAACCTGCCCTTCAGGTGAGCCAGGGACCACTAACCTGAGAGTCACTAAGAGGAACAAACCTGCCCTTCAGGTGAGCCAGTCGTAAGGACCACTAACCTGAGAGTCACTAAGAGGAACAAACCTGCCCTTCAGGTGAGCCAGTTGTAAGGACCACTAACATGAGAGTCACTAAGGGAACAAACCTGCCCTTCAGGTGAGCCAGTCGTAAGGACCACTAACCTGAGAGTCACTAAGAGGAACAAACCTGCCCTTCAGGTGAGCCAGTTGTAAGGACCACTAACCTGAGAGTCACTAAGAGGAACAAACCTGCCCTTCAGGTGAGCCAGTTGTAAGGACCACTAACCTGAGAGTCACTAAGAGGAACAAACCTGAAAGTGAGTTGGCTGAAGAGAGTAAATTCGTGAAAGGCAAAGGTTTATTACATGCATAAGGTAACCATCCCTTATAGAAACAGTTGGGAGAGGGGAAATATATATATAGAGAGAAGGGAGTGGTAGTATTTAGAGCTCTTGGAGGAAAACATTTGAACACGATTCTATGAGTCACTTCATAATCTGTCTTATACCGTAAGCTGTAGCTTCCATTTTAGGTGTCAGAGTATTTACAAATATGCAAATATTATGCATGCCCCCATAATAATTGGAAGGTATATTCTTGCAAATTGGACAATTTCATGTTATAATTGAGGGCTTACTTTTGGCCCTACTGTTATGTTTGGTAATGAATTATTTTTCTTGCAGACTTCTTACTCCGTCTTCACCCATGCTAGAGGCACTGGGACTGTATTTCAAGTTTGAGGTGACTGTGGGTATGAATGGTAAGGTGTGGATACATTCCAGCTCCACCTCTCACACGGTTGCCATAGCCAACGCCATTAAAAGTAGCGAGTATGCTTCTCCTTCAGAGTGCAAGCAGATTGCCAAAGTTTTGTTTGAAACTGTGAGATGAAACCAATTTAGAGAAGAAACAATCAATTTCATCATTTCAACAGTTTATCATCACTGATCTATAATTATATTAGCTACTTGTATAATGATTGGAAATCATACAGTTTCATTAGGTTATTCTAAAGCCTTCGTTTAGCTACATGTGTAATATCCATGTACAGGTTGTCGAATGTTAACATTTAATTATATTTTAGAACATAGCTGGTGTAGCTTTTGTATTGTGACTGAGGGACTCTAAATCCCTTAAGTCCTTCAGGGAGGGCTTTTATTATGTAGATGCCCTCGCTCTCAGGGCATAGGGCATCTACATATAGATGCCCTCGCTCTCAGGGCATTAATTTTTTTTTTTTTAGAACTACTTGGCTTAGTTGTAATTGATATTAAAGGTTACAGATGAGCATGAGTTGAAAGAAAAAGAATGTCCAGGTAAACTGTTTTTAGTGTTTGAAAGGTGTGAAATGTTTGTGCTTGCAGTTTCAGAGCAGAAAGTTGGCTGTTGTTGTTCCAGGGAATTGGATGGATGAGTAGATGAAGCATCATGGAGTTGCTGGTGGTGACGAAGCATCTGCAACTGCTGCTGGTTGGTAGTTCTTTCTGGAATATTGCTACTCAGTATATCGGATAAAACTTGTTGCTGCTGACTTGTTGTTCTCTTATAGCTTCTCACTCCTTCCAGACTTCTATGACCGGTTCGTTCCATGACCATTTGCTCATTTACTCCCAACTCATAAAGTCTGGTTGCTGCTGTTGCCCGAAGAGAGTGATTTGTTTTGAACCCTTCAATGCCAGCAGTCTTACACAGTCGGCAGATAGTTTTACTTAAGGTGTTATGACCATGTGGTTTACTTGTGTACCACACTGCTTCAGTGGGTTTGTTTGCTGGTTGTAAATAGAATGCAGTTGCTGAATCAGGACCAAGGGAAGTGTATTTCTTGAACAACCGAACAATGCATCTATCTGGATTATCATTGTTAGAGTGCTGAATAACAACCTTGGGCTTTATTTTTCTACCCTTTAATCCACCAGGTCTATTTTTAGATGTGTCTTCGGTATACTTTAAGTAGGAACGCTCACCATCATTTTCTACCAACTGTATCTGGCAAGGATGTAGTCGTAGTTGTCGATGCTCTCTGCCACAGCGCAAAGCAAAGTAAAGACCATTATAAAAAATAAAGGTATCCAGTAGCTGCTGTGGAGTTGTATCACCAAGTAAGCCTTCCTTCCACAGTTTCTCTTCATCTTCTCTGGTCAGTACTTCTGCTTGCCGTTTTGTCGATCCAATTCCTTTGCTCTGTCTGTCCGTATGGGTGCAAACAGTCTTCTCTTTTTGGCTGGAGGTGAGCTGGAAATGGGATGAGATGGCTCACACTCCACAAAAGTGGGCAGGGCTGGTTCAGTGGGGCTGGAGCTGTCGAGTTGCTGACTCAGCGCTGCAAATAAGGGACTGTAGACGTCGTCTTCAGAGGCGAAGGAAGCTTCTTCGGGTGTTTCCATCGTTAAGTTAGCTTTGCATATACCCCAAGCACTGCACTAAGGCTCCCCTAAGCACGCAGGACTTCCACAGTACTCACTAGGTTGGTTAGTGATGTCTTCGTGAGCAGAGTTGTAAAACCTTAGCATGCTAGCTAGATAGTCAACTCAGATATCGCTTGGAAACGGTTAGCGGTTGCTATGTTCTAAATTAGTTAGGCACTGCGCACCATTGGGCGCTACTGTGTTTAGGGTCCCTCAGGCCCCATTAGTAGCGCCCTCGTTACGCTCGGGACGCCACAGCCTGAGGCCTTCGGGACCCTAAACACAGTAGTGCCCTTAGTGGCAGTGTCTAACTATTATATTTTATTCATACTTTTGTTTTTAATTAATACATTAGTAGAAATATTTTAATAAAAAATGGAGGGAATGCCTTATAGAGTTGCAGATAAAAGAGTACTACCCACCTAGCTAATACACTCCCTCCCATAGGATGCAGGGAAGTAAGAGTACTACCCACCTAGCTAATACACTCCCTCCCATAGGATGCAGGGAAGTAAGAGTACTACCCACCTAGCTAATACACTCCCTCCCATAGGATGCAATGAAGTAAGAGTATTACCCACCTAGCTAATACACTCCCTCCCATAGGATGCAGGGAAGTAAGAGTACTACCCACCTAGCTAATACACTCCCTCCCATAGGATGCAGGGAAGTAAGAGTACTACCCACCTAGCTAATACACTCCCTCCCATAGGATGCAGGGAAATAAGCGTCGTAATTCCCTATTTTTGTTGCTTTGTGGTATATTTGCAGGAACATTACGACTAGACTTGACCATAATATCCACGACTAGGGCCTGCTAGATTATGCTCGAATTTTTTGAATTATTCTAAAATATTGAGTTATTATTCCAAAGGAATAGCATATTATTCTAGAAATTTTCGTATTATTCTAATTAGAAATAGGTGAAATTGTGATGATTACAGTATAGCTAGCTGTATAGAATTGGTATGTTATGAAATGAATGTGTAAAACTATCAGTCTCTTGCTGAATTACTCAACATGAAGGATTGTATATAGCTAGCTAATCTTTCAGTGAAAACCTTGAACAACCCACAAAAATATTCAATGAATGGAAAAAAACATGCTCTGCTGCAGCTGAAAAAAGTTCAATTTTGAGAAACCTTAAAAAACATTTGGGGCAAATGTGAATTACGACATTAAAGAATTTTAATGTGCTCAGCAGTGGATCCTCTTCCCTTCACATTCGTAGGTCAGCTGGTAATAATATACATTTTGTTGTCAATTCTGATGCAGTAATGATTGTTGAGTTGCTCAAGAAGAGTATTCATTTAGCATAATCCTCGATATGACTTGCTGACTCGGAGCCTGACTGACAGAGCTTCCAGTATTTCAAACTTTCTTTTTCATTTTGGAAATGCAATAACAGAGTGAACACTAACCCAGCTGCTTTCGTCAAGTAATGAAGATCTACCTCATAACCACATTTCTACACATATTTAAGTCCTTTGTTGTAAAAAGAAAAAAGAAAAAAAAGGAAAAAAGCACTATTGCTTTTCTTTTATAATTAAGGATTATATGGACTGATTATTCTCATTTTCCCTTCATTATTCCCCTAAATACCCTTATTATTCTAGAATTATTCCACTATGCTATTACATGTCTATTATTCCAGAAAAAATGCTAGCATAATCTGGTGTGGCCTATCCACGACACATGCATTAACTATCACATTAACTAATTAACTTTGTCATACACATGCGGAAAGTAAACCTGATTTTTGTTATTTGGCTAGTTTGCTTTCAGTTTTCCTTGCCCTTAAATTTCCCCCAATTTTGTTATTCCTAATAGTAATGGTCTACTATCAGCAGAATCACTGTCACTCTTCATGGGACAATTGGGAGTGTTATCAATGCATCTCTACTGTAGTAGTGAGGAAGATAAGGTGTTGAAGGTAGGCAGGTGAGCAGGAATGAACATCAGTTAACTGACTGGCTGGAAAGCTAATGTATGACCAGTTTTCAATGTCTTTTTCCAGAATATTGTTCAATGGATGACAACGTCAGGTTGGCAGTTTCAAATGAATAATTGCAGGGCTTGTGGGTATTCAGAGCAAGTTAGAGAGGTCAAGAATTTAAGTTGAAGACAAACTGAGGGCTTGTGCTGCTAGTGTGAGTGGTAGCTCCTACAGACACATACTCTGGTAGCTTATGGGTCAAGCTGAAGGAGCTATTTATTCCAAGAAACCTGACTTAATAGTGTGAAAAGATAAGGAAATACTGAATATACCAGTCTGGTACAGTATCACTGACCAAATGCTCGCATGAGCTCTTTTTTCCCCCTTTTCAGCATGTGTGATTAAAGTAGATACAATACAACTGAAGCTAAGATAGTGTGGTTACCATACCTTAATATGAATATCATTAAGTGCATCATGCGACCAACTCCCCCAATCCCTTATAGGGAGTTGTTTGTGACGTGAATAGTGCCATTATTAGGTTCCAACTACTGAGCTTAAAGTGAGTGAATCCAACATGGCTGAAGGTATAGTTTATGAGGGGAAGAGTTTGGAGCAGCTAGAGCAAGAGATCACTTGTGCTGTCTGTCAGAAACACTACACAAAGCCTAAGGTCCTCCCTTGTCTCCACTACTACTGCAAAGAGTGCATCCTCAAACTGGCCCGAAGGACAGCCTCCAACCAACCTTTCTCTTGTCCAGAGTGTCGCCAGAAGACCAGCCTCCCAGAGGGAGGTGTGGAGGAACTCAAAACAGCCTTCTTTGTCAACCGCTTCCAATCCCACTTGTCTGTGATGAAGCGAGTCCATGGCAAGGTAGAGGTGAAGTGTGAGGAGTGCACAGACTCTGGAAACAAAGCTCAAGCATTCTGTCGCCAATGTGCCGTGTTTATCTGCAAGGAATGCGCAAGACAGCATAAGAGAATGAAGTCCTTTGCTTCTCACCAAGTTGTCTCTCTTGAAGACCTCAGACAAGGCACAGCTAGAGAGATAGCTGTGAAGGAGCCTCCCACTAAGAAGTGTCTCACTCACGAGGAGCCCCTCCTCGTCTACTGTTTTGATTGCAAGTCTCTTATATGTCGTGACTGCACAGTGACAGTTCATAAGGAACACAAGTGTGAGTTCAGCAAGGTGGCAGCTCCAGACACCAAGAAGAAGCTTCTGGAGAATCTGAGTCCCTTGAGAGCAGCAGCAGTGGCCTTATCAGGAGCTGTTACAGACATCCAGACTACCAAGCAGGAGGTAGAGTTCCAGGGCAACTCTGTAGCTAACACCATCCACACCTCCTTCAATCAGCTCCAACGCCTCTTGGACAAGCACAAGCAACAGCTACTCCACCAAGCAGCAAATCAAGTTCAACAGAAGATAGACAAGCTTACAGCTCAGGAGAAGAGCTTGTCTGTAGCTACTGCAGAGGTCCAGAGTATCGTAGACTACACTGAGAGATTTGTAGGCCATTGTTCAGACAACGAGGTAATGAGCATGCACACTGAGATCAGGAGGAGAATACAGCAAGAGGTAGGAGAACACAGCAAGTCAGGGAGGAGCCTGGAGCCAGTGGAGGAGGCAGACATGGGGGTAGAGGTGAGGTGCGATGAAGCACTACAGGAGCTCTGTCAGTCCAAGGCCAAGATCACTCGACTAGCTCTAGACCCAGCCCAGTGTACAGTGAAGGGTGAGGGGTCACACACAGCAGAGGTCAACCAAACAGCCGAGGTGACCTCGATTACTAAACTAACTAACAAGAAGACAACTAGACGTAGAGCTGTAGTAGTCAGTGAGTTGAAGTCTCTGTACGATGGATCAGTCGTCAAGTGTGAGGTGGACCAATCAGGACCTGGGGAATATCGTATCCAGTACACACCCACTGTGCGTGGACGTCATGAACTAACTGTGTCAGTAGACAGGCGGCAAGTAGCAGGTAGTCCCTTCCCTGTGTCTGTCTCTATCTCTCCTACTCTACTAGGCAAGCCTGGTAAAGTGTGGACAGAAATAGAACGCCCTACTGGCATCACAACTAATTCTGTAGGTGAAGTTATTGTAGCTGAATATAGGAGAGACATTGTGAAGATAGACAAGGAGGGGAAAAAGACAGTGCTTGTAGAACATTCCAAAACTAAATTAGATATGTTGTCTTCTATTGCTACAGATGAAGAAGACAATATTTACTGCACTAGTGAAGACAGTAATAAGATCCTGCGATGTGACAAGAATGGAGACAATGTTCAGGTGCATGAGGTCCAGCAGGTGGAAGGTCCAGGACACTCGGGAGTGGCAGTAGTAGGAGATGAAGTGATGGTTTGTGAGGATAACAATAGAGATACTATTCTAGTATATGACAGAGAAGTCAAGTATGTGAGGCGTATTGAACAAGATGGTATGGGAGCGTTCCACAACATATCTGCAGACCCTCAAGGCAACCTCTATGTCACTGACTATGATAATGATTGTATCCGAGTCTTCAGTAATGACGGTGTCTTACTACGATTCTTTGGCTGTGATGATGGAGTGAAGAAACTAAACGGGCCTCATGGTGTGTGTGTATCTGGTCAGTATGTGTATGCCACTAACTGGGGTGGTGATAATGTGTCAGTGTTTACTACAGAAGGAGATTATGTCACTTCATTTGGTCAATACGGCAATCAAAAAGGCCAATTGAGATTCCCTTGGGATGTGTTTGTAGATGTTGATAACTTCATATATATAGCTGATTATAACAACAACAGAGTTCAATGTTTCTAATACATGATGTACATGTACATTCACTTTTTTCATTGTTTGTGTTCCAAAAATGTGTGTTCTAACATTTTAAAATTCAATCCCTTGGATAAATGTTTAAGAGATAAATCACTCCATGCACTAGTTGTTCAGTAGAGGTCAGACATGACACTAAAGTACCAACTCCTCCAATCCTACCAAATACAACTCTGTATATATGCGTCATTAGTTGTATCCCCCCCCCCCCTCTCTCCCAACATCTCTCTCTCTCTCTATTGCTGCAAATCATCTCGAAGTGTATACAGGGTACAATATTCAGTCAACAATGTTTTCATTTGCACAACAATCAATAATATGTTGACAAAGAAGTGCTTCATAAGTGGAAGAGAGTGCAATAAATAAATAACTCAGAAAAGAGAAGCAACACAGAGAAGAATTTACTGTCACGCACGATGTGTGCAGTCTACAATACAAAATTGTTTAAAAATGATCACGCACACAATGGATGTCAGTGATAAGAAGAAGAATACCAGAGCCACATTGCAGCTATTCATTTGTACATGAGAATTTAAACTGAACCGTGCTAGAAATCTGTGGCTACTACTTGCTGTAGTGCAGATGTACTGGATAGATCGGTGGACTCGCCAGGTGGATTGTTTGATTCAAGCTTGGGGGTGGAGTCACCACTGGAGGACGTGTGCCTGCACTCAACCACTACAAAATCTTCGTCTTCGTTCATGGAGAAGTCCTCAAAGCTGTACTCAGCATTTTTCTTCTTCTTTTTACTGCTGTCTCCCGTGGCAGTACCCTCCATTACGAACCCATCGCACGTAAGGTCGTCATTGCTGACCGTGTGAGTGTCTACTGATATGTCCAGTACTTCCGACAGTCGGCTGTCCGAAAAACTGAAGAACGGGTACACACCCTTCTGTAGGGGTGGGGCCAGGACCTTCTCCGCCTCTTTTCTAAGAGCAATGAGATCATTCAAGGTTCGACAGAGGAACCCTATGGTACAAGATGGATCCATGCGGCGAGCGGACAACTTGCGAGGAGTGTTGCAGTGGTAGGTCTGTCATAGTGACAAAACACCAGTCAGTCTCAGAATAATAAGGATTGAAAGATAATGCACTCATTCAATTACTGAAATGGCTGAGCAATAACACATTATTGCTAATAACAGTGTGAAAACAACCTATCTCCCACCCCCTTACCTTTCCCCAACAAATTATTAAAAAACAAAACAAAACAAAAATATTAACTACCAAAAAAAAAAAAAAAAAATGTCTAGTAAACATCACCATCAAAAATATGCCACTATTGAATTAATTCTGTACAGAATTATAAATGCCCTCAGGAAAGAATTTGGAAAAAAATTAGAACAAGGAGTTAAGTTTACAATCTGTTTAAATCGACCGAATAAGCAAAGAAAAGCTATATTATTATTATTATTGTTGTTTTTTAGAATGACTGGATTAATGAACATTAAGAGAATACATTGTCTTCTATACTGAATAATAAATGGCCAACCAAATACTCCAGTAATGTACGCATGGAAGTGAAATTGTAAATTAAATTTAGCAACCATCAATCATGACTCCCTACCATCAATGTCTGCTTAATCTTGCTGCCACAATCTTCCTTACATTTAATGTTAAAGAATGTTAACTAACCACAGCCCACAATCATGGCTGTAGAGAACAGCCAAGGTGCAAGATTGTCCCCAGACCCTTTCTACGCGTAGTGGTTAGGTAAAGGGTCTAGCTGCGCCAGACTAACAGGCATATGGGTGGTGATAAGTAGGTAGGGATTGACAAGGAATGATCAGAATGAAACAAAAGCTTCCTTCAGTTTGGTGATATAGCAGTATGTCTAATGCCCACAATGAATAGATTGAACATGTCAGAGTAAACTACAGGGAAACATTGTATGAGCACTCAGAAGTAGGAAGATTTAAAAGGATGCGATTTTACATGTTTCTTCTGCAACTTATTACTATGTACCGTCGCTGGCTGTACAATCATAAATTAGAACATAGCTGGTGTAGCTTTTGTATTGTGACTGAGGGACTCTAAATCCCTTAAGTCCTTCAGGGAGGGCTTCTATTATGTAGATGCCCTCGCTCTCAGGGCATAGGGCATCTACATATAGATGCCCTCGCTCTCAGGGCATTAATTTTTTTTTTTTTAGAACTACTTGGCTTAGTTGTAATTGATATTAAAGGTTACAGATGAGCATGAGTTGAAAGAAAAAGAATGTCCAGGTAAACTGTTTTTAGTGTTTGAAAGGTGTGAAATGTTTGTGCTTGCAGTTTCAGAGCAGAAAGTTGGCTGTTGTTGTTCCAGGGAATTGGATGGATGAGTAGATGAAGTATGATGGAGTTGCTGGTGGTGAGGAAGCATCTGCAACTGCTGCTGGTTGGTAGTTCTTTCTGGAATATTGCTACTCAGTATATCGGATAAAACTTGTTGCTGCTGACTTGTTGTTCTCTTATAGCTTCTCACTCCTTCCAGACTTCTATGACCGGTTCGTTCCATGACCATTTGCTCATCTATTCCCACCTCATAAAGTCTGGTTGCTGCTGTTGCCCGAAGAGAGTGATTTGTTTTGAACCCTTCAATGCCAGCAGTCTTACACAGTCTGCAGACAGTTTTACTTAAGGTGTTATGACCAAGTGGTTTACTTGTGTACCACACTGCTTCAGTGGGTTTGTTTGCTGGTTGTAAATAGAATGCAGTTGCTGAATCAGGACCAAGGGAAGTGTATTTCTTGAACAACCGAACAATGCATCTTTCTGGATTATCATTGTTAGAGTGCTGAATAACAACTTTGGGCTTTATTTTTCTACCCTTTAAACCACCAGGTCTATTTTTAGATGTGTCTTCGGTATACTTTAAGTAGGAACGTGCACCATCATTTTCTACCAACTGTATCTGGCAAGGATGTAGTCGTAGTTGTCGATGCTCTCTGCCACTGCGCAAAGCAAAGTAAAGACCATTATAAAAAATAAAGGTATCCAGTAGCTGCTGTGGAGTTGTATCACCAAGTAAGCCTTCCTTCCACAGTTTCTCTTCATCTTCTCTGGTCAGTACTTCTGCTTGCCGTTTTGTCGATCCAATTCCTTTGCTCTGTCTGTCCGTATGGGTGCCAACAGTCTTCTCTTTTTGGCCGGAGGTGAGCTGGAAATGGGATGAGATGGCTCACACTCCACAAAAGTGGGCAGGGCTGGTTCAGTGGGGCTGGAGCTGTCGAGTTGCTGACTCAGCGCTGCAAATAAGGGACTGTAGACGTCGTCTTCAGAGGCGAAGGAAGCTTCTTTGGGTGTTTCCATCATTTAGTTAGCTTTGCATATACCCCAAGCACTGCACCAAGTCTCCCCTAAGCACGCAGGACTTCCACAGTACTGACTAGGTTGGTTAGTGATGTCCTCGTGAGCAGAGTTGTAAAACCTTAGCATGCTAGCTAGATAGTCAACTCAGATATCGCTTGGAAACGGTTAGCGGTTGCTATGTTCTAAATTAGTTAGGCACTGCGCACCATCGGGCGCTACTGTGTTTAGGGTCCCTCAGGCCCCATTAGTAGCGCCCTCGTTACGCTCGGGACGCCACAGCCTGAGGCCTTCGGGACCCTAAACACAGTAGTGCCCTTAGTGGCAGTGTCTAACTATTATGTAGAGCATTCAATTACTAGCATTATTATAGGGTGATACTCTCCAATTTACAAAAAGTATCTAGGGGACAATATTTATTTAGTGGTTAATATAGAGGTCTAGAAAGGTGAAGGTCAATTAAAATTTTGTTCCTAGATATTTAATTGTGGTCTGGGCGTGTCTTATTAATTAGATGCATTGAATGACAACATTTAACTTGCAGTATGTTCCTGTCAAAGGTGACCGGGTGATAGGTTTGGTCAAAGCAACTGGGTGGAGTCATAGAATAGACATCAGATCTGCTGTTCCTGCTGCACTGCCAGAGCTTTCGTTTGAAGGAGCCACTAAGAGGAACAAACCTGCCCTTCAGGTGAGCCAGTTGTAAGGACCACTAACCTGAGAGTCACTAAGAGGAACAAACCTGCCCTTCAGGTGAGCCAGTAGTAAGGACCACTAACCTGAGAGTGCTTTAGAACATAGCGCATGTGCAACTGTCATTTTTGCTAATTTTTTGCCCTTCATTTTTAAACTAAGAATGTGAGTTTGTTTGTTTGTTGTTGTTTTAAGAGGGAGGGAGGGGGATGTCAAAGCAGAGCTATTATTTTATTTTAACTTGTGGGTAACTTAAATAACAGGAGAGATTAGTATGATGTTCATAACTCTTTCACACATGTAGTACATAACAGATACAGTACTTACTTGCAGTCTTCTGCTACACTAGATAACAATAACATCAGCCAATAGCTATGTCTCTTGGGAACTAGCATTCTAACTTGTGTAGGTGGGAGAGTTGGTATATGCTCGTGTGAGTCGCGCCGACAAGGACATGGAGGCGGAGCTATCCTGCGTAGACGGCACTTCTGGTAAGGCCAACGGTTTAGGTCCGCTACCAGTAGAGGGCTATCTAATACGCTGCACTGTAGGGCTCGCCAGAAAGTGAGTTGGCTGAAGAGAGTAAATTAGTGAAAGGCAAAGGTTTATAAATACATAGGTAACCATCCCTTATAGAAAGAGTTGGGAGAGGGGAAATATATATATAGAGAGAAGGGAGTGGTAGTATTTAGAACTCTTGGAGGAAAACATTTGAACACGATTCTATGAGTCACTTCATAATCTGTCTTATACAGTAAGCTGTAACTTCCATTTTAGGTGTCAGAGTATTTACAAATATGCAAATATTATGCATGCCCCCATAATAATTGGAAGGTATATTCTTGCAAATTGGACAATTTCATGTTATAATTGAGGGCTTACTTTTGGCCCTACTGTTTTGCTTGGTAATGAATTATTTTTCTTGCAGACTTCTTACTCCGTCTTCACCCATGCTAGAGGCACTGGGACTGTATTTCAAGTTTGAGGTGACTGTGGGTATGAATGGTAAGGTGTGGATACATTCCAGCTCCACCTCTCACACGGTTGCCATAGCCAATGCCATTAAAAGTAGCGAGTATGCTTCTCCTTCAGAGTGCAAGCAGATTGCCAAAGTTTTGTTTGAAACTGTGAGATGAAACCAATTTAGAGAAGAAACAATCAATTTCATCATTTCAACAGTTTATCATCACTGATCTATAATTATATTAGCTACTTGTATAATGATTGGAAATCATACAGTTTCATTAGGTTATTCTAAAACCTTCGTTTAGCTCCATGTGTACTATCCATGTACAGGTTGTGGAATGTTAACATTTAATTATATTATTTTACTATTCATACTTTTGTTTTTAATTAATACATTAGTGGAAGTAGCTAATTGAAAGGTAAGCCTACTCTTTTTTTCCTTCTTTTTTTTTTAAATAAAAAATGGATGGAATGCCTTATAGATAGAGTTGCAGATGATAGAGTATTACCCACCTAGCTATAACTCCCTCCCATAGGATGCAGGGAAGTAAGAGTCGTAGTTCACTATTTTTGTTGCTTTGTGGTATATTTGCAGGAACTTTATGACTAGACTTGACCATAATATCCACGACTAGGGCCTGCTAGATTTTGCTCCAAATTTTTTGAATTATTCTTTTTTTATTCTAAAAAATTGAGTTATTATTCCAAAGGAATAGCATAATTATTCTAGAAATTTTCGTATTATTCTAATTAGAAATAGGTGAAATTGTGATGATTGCAGTATAGCTGTATAGAGTTGGTATGTTATGAAATGAATTACTCAATATGAAGGATTGTATATAGCTAGCTAATCTTTCAGTGAAAACCTTGAACATCCCATAAAAATATTCAATGAATGGAAAAAACATGCTCTGCTGCAAGCTGAAAAAAGTTCAATTGTGAGAAACTTTACAAAGCATTTGGGGGAAATGTAAATTACGGCATTAAAGAATTTTAATATGCTTGGCAGTGGATCCACATTCTCTTCCCTTCACATTCGTAGGTCAGCTGGTAATAATATACATTTGTTGTCAATTCTGATGCAGTAATGATTGTTGAGTTGCTCAAGAAGAGAATCCATTTAGCATAATCCTCAATATGACTTGCTAACTCTGAGCCTGACTGACCATCCTTCCAATATTTCAAACTTTCTTTTTCATTTTGGAAATACAATAACAGAGTGAACACTAACCCATAGCTGCTTTAATCAAGTAATGAAGATCTACCTCATAACCACATTTCTACACATATTTAAGTCCTTTGTTGTAAAAAGAAGGAAAAAGCACTATTGCTTTTCTTTTATAATTAAGGATTAAATGGACTGATTATTCTCATTTTCCCTTTATTATTCTCCTAAATACCTTATTATTCTAGAATTATTCCACTATGCTATTACATGTCTATTATTCCAGAAAAAATGCTAGCATAATCTGGCGTGGCCTATCCACGACACATGCATTAACTATCACATATTAACTAATTAACTTTGTCATACACATGCGGAAAGTAAACCTGATTTTTGTTATTTGGCTAGTTTGCTTTCAGTTTTCCTTGCCCTTAAATTTCCCCCAATTTTGTTATTCCTAATAGTAATGGTCTACTATCAGCAGAATCACTGTCACTCTTCAGGGGACAATTGGGAGTGTTATCAATGCATCTCTACTGTAGTAGTGAGGAAGATAAGGTGTTGAAGGTAGGCAGGTGAGCAGGAATGAACATCAGTTAACTGACTGGCTGGAAAGCTAATGTATGACCAGTTTTCAATGTCTTCTCCCAGAATATTGTTCAATGGATGACAACGTCAGGTTGGCAGTTTCAAATAAATAATTACAGGGCTTGTGGGTATTTAGAGCAAGTTAGAGAGGTCAAGAATTTAAGTTGAAGACAAACTGAGGGATTGTGCTGCTAGTGTGAGTGGTAGCTCCTACAACCACATACTCGTGCAGCTTATGGGTCAAGCTGAAGTAGCTATTTATTCCAAGAAACCTGACTTAATAGTGTGAAAAGATTATCAATGTACCCTGTAAGGAAATACTGAATATACCAGTCTGGTACAGTATCACTGGCCAAGTTCTCGCCCGAGCTCTTTTCAGCATGTGTGATTGTAGTAGATACAATACAGCTGAAGCTAAGATAGTGTGGTTACCATACCTTAATATGAATATCATGAAGTGCATCATGTGACCAACTCCCCCAATCCCTTATAGGGAGTTGTTTGTGACGTGAATAGTGCCATTATTAGGTTCCAACTATTGAGCTTAAAGTGAGTGAATCCAACATGGCTGAAGGTATAGTTTATGAGGGTAAGAGTTTGGAGCAGCTAGAGCAAGAGATCACTTGTGCTGTATGTCAGGAACACTACACAGAGCCTAAGGTCCTCCCTTGTCTCCACTACTACTGCAAAGAGTGCATCCTCAAACTGGCCCGAAGGACAGCCTCCAACCAAACTTTCTCTTGTCCAGAGTGTCGCCAGAAGACCAGCCTCCCAGAGGGAGGTGTGGAGGAACTCAAAACAGCTTCTTTGTCAACCGCTTCCAATCCCACTTGGTCTGTGATGAAGCGAGTCCATGGCAAGGTAGAGGTGAAGTGTGAGGAGTGCACAGACTCTGGAAACAAAGCTCAAGCATTCTGTCGCCAATGTGCCGTGTTTATCTGCAAGGAATGCGCAAGACAGCACAAGAGAATGAAGTCCTTTGCTTCTCACCAAGTTGTCTCTCTTGAAGACCTCAGACAAGGCACAGCTAGAGAGATAGCTGTGAAGGAGCCTCCCACTAAGAAGTGTCTCACTCACGAGGAGCCCCTCGCTATCTACTGTTTTGATTGCAAGTCTCTTATATGTCGTGACTGCACAGTGACAGTTCATAAGGAACACAAGTTCGAGTTCAGCAAGGTGGCAGCTCCAGACACCAAGAAGAAGCTTCTGGAGAATCTGAGTCCCTTGAGAGCAGCAGCAGTGGCCTTATCAGGAGCTGTTACAGACATCCAGACTACCAAGCAGGAGGTAGAGGCCCAGGGCAACTCTGTAGCTAACACCATCCACACCTCCTTCAATCAGCTCCAACTCCTCTTGGACAAACACAAGCAACAGCTACTCCACCAAGCAGCAAATCAAGTTCAAGACAAGATAGACAAGCTTACAGCTCAGGAGAAGAGCTTGTCTGTAGCTACTGCAGAGGTCCAGAGTATCGTAGACTACACTGAGAGATTTGTAGGCCATTGTTCAGACAACGAGGTAATGAGCATGCACACTGAGATCAGGAGGAGAATACAGCAAGAGGTAGGAGAACACAGCAAGTCAGGGAGGAGCCTGGAGCCAGTGGAGGAGGCAGACATGGGAGTAGAGGTGAGGTGCGATGAGGCACTACAGGAGCTCTGTCAGTCCAAGGCCAAGATCACTCGACTAACTCCAGACCCAGCCCAGTGTACAGTGAGGGGTGAGGGGTCACACACAGCAGAGGTCAACCAAACAGCCGAGGTTACCTTGACTACTAAACTAACTAACAAGAAGACAACTAGACGTAGAGCTGTAGTAGTCAGTGAGTTGAAGTCTCTGTACGATGGATCAGTCGTCAAGTGTGAGGTGGACCAATCAGGACCTGGGGAATATCGTATCCAGTACACACCTACTGTGCGTGGACGTCATGAACTAACTGTGTCAGTAGACGGGCAGCAAGTAGCAGGTAGTCCCTTCCCTGTGTCTGTCTCCATCTCTCCTACTCTACTAGGCAAGCCTGGTAAAGTGTGGACAGGAATACCATATCCTACTGGCATCACAACTAATTCTGTAGGTGAAGTTATTGTAGCTGAATATAGGGGAGACATTGTGAAGATAGACAAGGAGGGGAAGAACACAGTGCTTGTGGAACATTCTAAAACTAAATTAAATAAGTTGACTTCTATTGCTACAGATAAAGAAGACATGATTTACTGCACTAGTGGACAGTAATAAGATCCTGCGATGTGACAAGAATGGAGACAATGTTCAGGTGCATGAGGTCCAGCAGGTGGAAGGTCCAGGATACAGGGGAGTGGCAGTAGTAGGAGATGAAGTGATGGTTTGTGAGTGTAACAATAGAGGTACTATTCTAGTATATGACAGAGAAGTCAAGTATGTGAGACGTATTGAACAAGATGTGGGAGAGTTCCACAACATATCTGCAGACCCACAAGGCAACCTCTATGTCACTGACTATGATAATGATTGTATCCGAGTCTTCAGTAATGACGGTGTCTTACTACGATCCTTTGGCTGTGATGATGATGGAGTGAAGAAACTAAACGGGCCTCATGGTGTGTGTGTGTCTGGTCAGTATGTGTATGTCACTAACTATTGTGGTCATAGTGTGTCAGTGTTTACTACAGAAGGAGATTATGTCACTTCATTTGGTCAATACGGCAATCAAAAAGGCCAATTTAACACCCTTGGGATGTGTGTGTAGATGTTGATAATTTCATATATATAGCTGATGTAACAACAACATGTTTCTAATACATGATGTACATGTGCATTCACTTTTTTCATTGTTTGTGTTCCAAAAATGTGTGTTCTAACATTTTAAAATTCAATCCCTTGGATAAATGTTTAAGAGATAAATCACTCCATGCACTAGTTGTTCAGTAGAGGTCAGACATGACACTAAAGTACCAACTCCTCCAATCCTACCAAACACAACTCTGTATATATGCGTCATTAGTTGTATCCCCCCTCTCCCCTAACATCTCCCCCCCTCCCCAACATCCCCCTCTCTCTCTATACCTCTCTCTCTATTGCTTCAAGTCATCTCCATGTGTACACAGTAAACAATATTCAGTCAACAATGTTTTCATTAGCACAACAATCAATAATATGTTGACAAAGAAGTGCTTCATAAGTGGAAGAGAGTGCAATAAATAAATAACTCAGAAAAGAGAAACAACACAGATAAGAATTTACTGTCACGCACGATGTGTGCAGTCTACAATACAAAATTGTTTAAAAATATCACACACACAATGGATGTCAGTGATAAGAAGAATACCAGAGCCACATTGCAGCTATTCAATTGTACATGAGAATTTAAACTGAACCGTGCTAGAAATCTGTGGCTACTACTTGCTGTAGTGCAGATGTACTGGATAGATCGGTGGACTCGCCAGGTGGATTGTTTGATTCAAGCTTGGGGGTGGAGTCACCGCTGGAGGACGTGTGCCTACACTCAACCACTACAAAATCTTCGTCTTCGTTCATGGAGAAGTCCTCAAAGCTGTACTCTGCATTTTTCTTCTTCTTTTTACTGCTGTCTCCCGTGGCGGTACCCTCCATTACGAACCCATCGCACGTAAGGTCGTCATTGCTGACCATGTGAGTGTCTACTGATATGTCCAGTACTTCCGACAGTCGGCTGTCCGAAAAACTGAAGAACAGGTACACACCCTTCTGTAGGGGTGGGGCCAGGACCTTCTCTGCCTCTTTTCTAAGAGCAATGAGATCATTCAAGGTTCGACAGAGGAACCCTATGGTACAAGATGGGTCCATGCGGCGAGTGGACAACTTGCGAGGAGTGTTGCAGTGGTAGGTCTGTCATAGTGACAAAACACCAGTCAATCTCAGAATAATAAGGATTGAAAGACAATGCACTCATTCAATTACAGAAATGGCTGAGCAATAACACATTATTGATGCCCACCTCCCTGCTCTCCTAATAACAGTGTGAAAACAACCTATCTCCCACCCCCTTACCCTTCCACAACAAATTATTAAAAAACAAAACAAAACAAAAATATTAACTACCAAAAAATAAAACAAAACAAAACAACAACAAAAAAAAAAAAAAAAAAAAAAAAAGTCTAGTAAACATTACCACCACAACTATGCCACTATTGAATTAATTCTGTACAGAATTATAAATGCCCTAATCGGCCGAATAAGCAAAGAAAAGCTATATTATATTAATATTGTTGTTTTTTAGAATGACTGGATTAATGAAGATTAAGAGAATACATTGTCTTCTATACTGAATAATAAATGGCCAACCAAATACTCTAATAGGTGACCGGGTGATAGGTGTGGTCAAAGCAACTGGGCGGAGTCATAGAATAGACATCGGATCTGCTGTTCCTGCTGCACTGCCAGAGCTTTCGTTTGAAGGAGCCACTAAGAGGAACAAACCTGCCCTTCAGGTTAGCCAGTTGTAAGGACCACAAGAGGAACAAACCTGCCCTTCAGGTGAGCCAGTTGTAAGGAGCAATAACCTGAGAGTGCTTTAGAACATAGCGCAAGTGCAACTGTCATTTTAGCTAATTTTTTGCCCTTACTTTTTTAACCTAAGAATGTGAGTTTGTTTGTTTGATGTTGTTTTAACTGATATTTTCTTGACTTCGAGGGGGGGGGGGGGGGGGGGGTGTCAAAGCAGAGCTATTATTTTATTTTAACTTGTGGGTAACTTAAATAACAGGAGAGATTAGTATGATGTTCATAACTCTTTCACACATGTACAGTAGAATGTCAGTTATCCGGACACAATGGGACCGGAGGGTGTCCGGATAAGTGAATATTCCGGATAACTGAAGCTACTATTTTTAGCACTACATACAGTTCAATCCAATTTAAAAGGCAATACTTACATGTACATAATACATTTTACATTGGTAATGCAGTGTGTTCTGTAATGATTAGTGGCAAAAGTCTAAAATGCTTTTTTGACATAATGTTTTTGCTTTCTTCTTCGAAGCTTGTGCTAAAAGGCCATTAATAATAAGAGATGTACTCATTGGTATATCAGGCTGTTCTTCTGCGTAAGATAAAATTACTTCCAGGGCTTGACGTGCCTTAGTATGTGAAATCTTTGGATGTGATTGTTGACATTCTTCCTCTTCTTCTTCAGTTATGCTGTCTGTCTCCTCCCGAACAATTCTAACTATTTCTTCATCACTGAAGTCTCTATATCCAAACTCACTGTTGTCTGCAGCTAGCCATTCACTTTGATCTGTTTCTGGAATGTCCATTGTATCCATCAATTCTACTACAGAAATATCAAAAACTTCATCTTCATGTTGGTCTCTATCTTCGCCACTCTCAGGCCAAAGTTTCTTCCAACTCTTTGCAATGGTCTGCTGCTTCACATTACTCCAACTGTTTGCTGCCATTAGCACTGCGTCTTTAATGTTCAATTTCTTCCTAAAATCTGCGATGTTGGAATCTGAGTCTCCTTCATCTAGCAATCGTAGAAGTAAGTCTCTCTTGTAGCGCTTCTTGATGGTCTCCAAAACTCCCAGGACCATGGGTTGGAGCACAGATGTTGTATTGGGTGGCAGATAGACACATCTGATCTGCCCATCTTCTGATGTCAGCTCACTGAGATGATCTAGATGTGATGGTGCATTATCTAGGAGGAGAAATGCTTTTTGTGGAAGATCTGTTTCCCTTAAAGCCTTCCGACACAATGGAACAAAACAATTTTTAAACCAATTTGTAAAGATAGTGCTGTCCATCCAGGCATTTCTTTGGTGGAAATACTGCACTGGAAGGTCATTCTTGTCGATGTTCTTGAAACATCTAGGGTTGGCAAATTTGTGAATGAACACAAGGGGAAGCTTTATGGTGCCACTTGCATTAGCACATGCCATGATTGTCACCCAGTCTTTGGGCTTCTTAAATGCTTTAGCTTCTTTTTCTCTGGATGTTACCAATGTCTTATTGGGCATCAGTTTCCAATAGAGCCCACTTTCATCACAGTTAAAAACTTGCTCCCTACTCAGCCCACTTTCTTCAACCAGTTCTTGAAATTTCTTTTTGAATGGCTCAACATCCATTATGGCAGCAGACATGGATTCTCCTTGCATAGACAAAGATCTAACACCATGACGATCTCGAAATCTTTTGAGCCATCCAGTTCCTCCTTTAAACTTGCTGTTGTCAGGATCATCAGGATAAATGTGAGGGTAGAGTTGTGTAGCCTTAGCCATCAACAGTGGTCCACTGATAGGAGTACCTTTACATCGCTCCTTCACAAACCAGAGGTAGACAGCTCTATCTAGTTCAGAAAAATCTGCTCTTCTGACAATGTTCCTCTTCTTAATGCAGTCACCATCTTCTACCTCAGTCTGGAAGGTTTTAAGTTTCTCTTCATTTTTTATAATGTTGTATACAGTGGATTTGCCAACTCCAAAAGTGGCAGCAATCTGTCGGAGAGGTTGATCTAAGTCAGTGTTGGGGGTAAGCCAATGTACATGTTTTACTAATACAGCTGCTGCTATGGTTAAAAGCAGCCTCCAACTAACTTTTTTTTGATAAGCAGCATACTTCCAGCTTGTCCTTAATGCTTAGCACCACTCTTTTCCTCTTGCTGGGTAGCCATTCTCTAGTACAGTACAGTATAATAGCAAAACTTGGTGGCAGGTGGGCTTTAAATTTTGATGTCCGGTTGACGACGTTTACGTTTCTGGATAACTGAAGTCCGGATAACTGACATTCTACTGTAGTACATAACAAATACAGTACTTACTTGCAGTCTTCTGCTACACTAGATAACAATAACATCAGCCAATAGCTATGTCTCTTGGGAACTAGCATTCTAACTTGTGTAGGTGGGGGAGTTGGTATATACTCGTGTGAGTCGCGCCCACAAGGACATGGAGGCGGAGCTATCCTGCGTAGACGGCACTTCTGGCAAGGCCAACGGTTTAGGTCCACTACCTGTAGAGGGCTATCTAATACGCTGCACTGTAGGGCTCGCCAGAAAGTGAGTTGGCTGAAGAGAGTAAATTAGTGAAAGGCAAACGTTTATTACATGCATAAGGTAACCATCCCTTATAGAAAGAGTTGGGAGAGGGGAAATATATATAGAGAGAGAAGGGAGTGGTATTATTTAGAGCTCTTGGAGGAAAACAATTGAACACGATTCTATGAGTCACTTCATAATCTGTCTTATACCGTAAGCTGTAGTTTCCATTTTAGGTGTCAGAGTATTTGCAAATATTATGCATGCCCCCATAATAATTGGAAGGTATATTCTTGCAAATAGGACAATTTCATGTTATAATTGAGGGCTTACTTTTGGCCCTACTGTTTTGCTTGGTAATGAATTATTTTTCTTGCAGACGTTTTACTCCGTCTTCACCCATACTAGAGGCACTGGGACTGTATTTCAAGTTTGAGGTGACTGTGGGTATGAATGGTAAGGTGTGGATACATTCCAGCTCCACCTCTCATACGGTTGTCATAGCCAACGCCATTAAAAGTAGCGAGTATGCTTCTCCTTCAGAGTGCAAGCAGATTGCCAAAGTTTTGTTTGAAACTGTGAGATGAAACCAATTTAGAGAAGAAATAAACCAATTTCATCATTTCAACAGTTTATCATCACTGATCTATAATTATATTAGCTACTTGTATAATGAATGGAAATCATACCGTTTCATTAGGTTATTCTAAAACCTTCGTTTAGCTCCATGTGTAATATTCATGTACAGATTGTCAATTGTTAACATTTAATTATATTATTTTATTCATACTTTTTTTAAATTAATACATTAGTAGAAATATTTTTTAATAAAAAATGGAGGGAATGCCTTATAGATACAGTAGCAGATAAAAGAGTATTACCCACCTAGCTAATACACTCCCTCCCATAGGATGCAGGGAAGTAAGAGTATTACCCACCTAGCTAATACACTCCCTCCCATAGGATGCAGGGAAGTAAGAGTATTACCCCCCTAGCTAATACACTCCCTCCCACAGGATGCAGGGAAGTAAGAGTATTACCCACCTAGCTATAACTCCCTCCCATAGGATGCAGGGAAGTAAGAGTACTACCCACCTAGCTAATACACTCCCTCCCATAGGATGCAGGGAAGTAAGAGTCGTAATTCCCTATTTTTGTTGCTTTGTGGTATATTTGCAGGAACATTATGACTAGACTTGACCATAATATCCACGACTAGGGCCTGCTAGATTGTGCTCCAAATTTTTAGAATTATTCTAAAAAAATTGAGTTATTATTCTAGAAATGTTCATATTATTCTAATTAGAAATAGGTGAAATTGTGATGATTGCAGTATAGCTAGCTGTATAGAATTGGTATGTTATGTAATGAATGTGTAAAACTATCAGTCTCTTACTGAATTACTCAACTTGAAGGATTGTATATAGCTTGCTAATGTTTCAGTGAAAACCTTGAACATCCCATAAAAATGTTATTCTAGAATTATTCTAGAATTATTCTAGAATTATTCCACTATGTTATTACATGTCTAATATTCCAGAAAAAATGCTAGCATAATCTGGCAGGGCCTATCCACGACACATGCATTAACTAGTTCTCCCAATTTTGTTATTCCTAATAGTAATGGTCTACCATCAGCAGAATCACTGTCACTCTTCAGGGGACAATTGGGAGTGTTATCAATGCATCTCTACTCTAGTAGAGGAAGATAAGGTGTTGAAGGTTGGCAGGTGAGCAGGAATGAACATCAGTTAACTGACTGGCTGGAAAGCTAATGTATGACCAGTTTTCAATGTCTTCTCCCAGAATATTGTTCAATGGATGACAACGTCAGGTTGGCAGTTTCAAATGAATAATTGCAGGGCTTGTGGGTATTCAGAGCAAGTTAGAGATGTCAAGAATTTAAGTTGAAGACAAACTGAGGGCTTGTGCTGCTAGTGTGAGTGGTAGCTCCTATATACAGCCACATACTCTGGTAGCTTATGGGTCAAGCTGAAGTAGCTATTTATTCCAAGAAACCTGACTTAATAATGTGAAAAGATTATCAACTTACCCTGTAAGCCAGTCTGGTACAGTATCACTGGCCAAGTGCTCGCCCGAGCTCTTTTCCCCCTTTTCAGCATGTATGATTGTAGTAGATACAATACAACTGATGAAGCTAAGATAGTGTGGTTACCATACCTCAATATGAATATCATTAAGTGCATATCATGTGACCAAATCCCCCAATCCCTTATAGGGAGTTGTTTGTGCCTTGAATAGTGCCATTATTAGGTTCCAACTACTGAGCTTAAAGTGAGTGAATCCAACATGGCTGAAGAGATAGTTTATGAGGGGAAGAGTTTGGAGCAGCTAGAGCAAGAGATCACTTGTGCTGTCTGTCAGGAACACTACACAGAGCCTAAGGTCCTCCCTTGTCTCCACTACTACTGCAAAGAGTGCATCCTCAAACTGGCCCGAAGGACAGCCTCCAACCAACCTTTCTCTTGTCCAGAGTGTCGCCAGAAGACCAGCCTCCCAGAGGGAGGTGTGGAGGAACTCAAAACAGCTTTCTTTGTCAACCGCTTCCAATCCCACTTGTCTGTGATGAAGCGAGTCCATGGCAAGGTAGAGGTGAAGTGTGAGGAGTGCACAGACTCTGGAAACAAAGCTCAAGCATTCTGTCGCCAATGTGCCGTGTTTATCTGCAAGGAATGCGCAAGACAGCACAAGAGAATGAAGTCCTTTGCTTCTCACCAAGTTGTCTCTCTTGAAGACCTCAGACAAGGCACAGCTAGAGAGATAGCTGTGAAGGAGCCTCCCACTAAGAAGTGTCTCACTCACGAGGAGCCCCTCGCTATCTACTGTTTTGATTGCAAGTCTCTTATATGTCTTCACTGCACAGTGACAGTTCATAAGGAACACAAGTTCGAGTTCAGCAAGGTGGCAGCTCCAGACACCAAGAAGAAGCTTCTGGAGAATCTGAGTCCCTTGAGAGCAGCAGCAGTGGCCTTACCAGGAGCTGTTATAGACATCCAGACTACCATGCAGGAGGTAGAGGCCCAGGGCAACTCTGTAGCTAACACCATCCACACCTCCTTCAATCAGCTCCAACTCCTCTTGGACAAGCACAAGCAACAGCTACTCCATCAAGCAGCAAATCAAGTTCAACAGAAGATAGACAAGCTTACAGCTCAGGAGAAGAGCTTGTCTGTAGCTACTGCAGAGGTCCAGAGTATCGTAGATTACACTGAGAGATTTGTAGGCCTTTGTTCAGACAACGAGGTAATGAGCATGCACATTGAGATCAGGAGGAGAATACAGCAAGAGGTAGGAGAACACAGCAAGTCAGGGAGGAGCCTCGAGCCAGTGGAGGAGGCAGACATGGGAGTAGAGGTGAGGTGCAATGAGGCACTACAGGAGTTCTGTCAGTCCAAGGCCAAGATCACTCGACTAGCTCCAGACCCAGCCCAGTGCACAGTGAGGGGTGAGGGGTCACACACAACAGAGGTCAACCAAACAGCCGAGGTTACCGTGACTACTAAACTAAGTAACAAAAAGACAACTAGACGTAGAGCTGTAGTAGTCAGTGAGTTGAAGTCTCCGTACGATGGATCAGTCGTCAAGTGTGAGGTGGACCAATCAGGACCTGGGGAATATCGTATCCAGTACACACCCACTGTGCGTGGACGTCATGAACTAACTGTGTCAGTAGACGGGCAGCAAGTAGCAGGTAGTCCCTTCCCTGTGTCTGTCTCCCTCTCTCCTACTCTACTAGACAAGCCTGGTAAAGTGTGGGCAGGAATATCACACCCTACAGGCATCACAACTAATTCTGTAGGTGAAGTTATTATAACTGAATTGAGGAGAGACATTGTGAAGATAGACAAGGAAGGGAAGAAGACAGTGCTTGTGGAACATTCCAAAACTAAAATAAATAAGTTGACTTCTATTGCTACAGATAAAGAAGACATGATTTACTGCACTAGCATGGACAGTAATAAGATCCTGCGATGTGACAAGAATGGAGGCAATGTTCAGGTGCATGAGGTCCAGCAGGTGGAAGGTCCAGGATACTGGGGAGTGACAGTAGTAGGAGATGAAGTGATGGTTTGTGAGGATAGCAATAGAGGTACTATTCTAGTATATGACAGAGAAGTCAAGTATGTGAGGCGTATTGAACAAGATGGTATGGGAGCGTTCTTCAACATATCTGCAGACCCACAAGGCAACCTCTATGTCACTGACTATGACAATGATTGTATCCGAGTCTTCAGTAATGACGGTGTCTTACTACGATCCTTTGGCTGTGATGATGGAGTGAAGAAACTAAACGAGCCTGGTGGTGTGTGTGTATCTGGTCAGTATGTGTATGCCACTAACTGGGGTGGTGATAATGTGTCAGTGTTTACTACAGAAGGAGAGTATGTCACTTCATTTGGTCAAAACGGCAATCAAAAAGGCCAATTTAGACACCTTTGGGATGTGTGTGTAGATGTTGATAACTTCATATATATAGCTGATGGTAACAACAACAGAGTTCAATGTTTCTAATACATGATGTACATGTACATTCACTTTTTTCATTGTTTGTGTTCCAAAAATGTGTGTTCTAACATTTTAAAATTCAATCCCTTGGATAAATGTTTAAGAGATAAATCACTCCATGCACTAGTTGTTCAGTAGAGGTCAGACATGACACTAAAATACCAACTCCTCCAATTCTACCAAACACAACTCTGTATATATGCGTCATTAGTTGTATCCCCCCCCCAACATATCTCCCCACCCCCCAACATCCCCCCTCTCTATCTCTCTCTCTCCCAATACCTCTCTCTCTTGCTATTGCTGCAAATCATCTCCATGTGTACACAGTAAACAATATTCAGTCAACAATGTTTTCATTTGCACAATCAATCGTAATATGTTGACAAAGAAGTGCTGCATAAGTGGAAGAGAGTGCAACAAATAAATAACTCAGAAAAGAGAAACAACACAGATAAGAATTTACTGTCATGCACGATGTGTGCAATCTACAATACAAAATTGTTTAAAAATGATCACACACACAATGGATGTCAGTGATAAGAAGAATACCAGAGCCACATTGCAGCTATTCAAGTGTACATGAGAATTTAAACTGAACCGTGCTAGAAATCTGTGGCTACTACTTGCTGTATTGCAGATGTACTGGATAGATCGGTGGACTCGCCAGGTGGATTGTTTGATTCAAGCTTGGGGGTGGAGTCACCGCTGGAGGACGTGTGCCTGCACTCAACCAGTACAAAATCTTCGTCTTCGTTCATGGAGAAGTCCTCAAAGCTGTGCTCTGCATTTTTCTTCTTCTTTTTACTGCTGACTCCCGTGGCGGTACCCTCCATTACGAACCCATCGCACGTAAGGTCGTCATTGCTGACCATGTGAGTGTCTACTGATATGTCCAGTACTTCCGACAGTCGGCTGTCCGAAAAACTGAAGAACGGGTACACACCCTTCTGTAGGGGTGGGGCCTGGACCTTCTCTGCCTCTTTTCTAAGAGCAATGAGATCATTCAAGGTTCGACAGAGGAACCCTATGGTACAAGATGGGTCCATGCGGCGAGCGGACAACTTGCGAGGAGTGTTGCAGTGGTAGGTCTGTCTAGTGACAAAACACCAGTCAATCTCAGAATAATAAGGATTGAAAGACAGTGCACTCATACAATTACAGAAATGGCTGAGCAATAACACATTATTGATGCCCACCTCCCTACTCTCCTAATAACAGTGTGAAAACAACCTATTTCCCACCCCCTTACCCTTCCACAACAAATTATAAAAAAATAAAAAAAAATAAAAATATTAGCTAACTACCAAAAAAAAAAAAAAAAAAAAAAAAAAAAAAAAAAGTAAGCATCACCATCAAAAATATGCCACTATTGAATTAATTCTGTACAGAATTATAAATGCCCTCAGGAAAGAATTTGGAAAAAAATTAAAACAAGGAGTTAAGTTTAAAATCTGTTTAAATCGGCCGAATAAGCAAAGAAAAGCTATATTATTATTATTATGGTTGTTTTTTAGAATGACTGGATTAATGAATTAAGAGAATACGTTGTCTTCTATACTGAATAATAAATGGCCGACCAAATACTCCAGTAATGTACGCATGGAAGTGAAATTGTAAATTAAATTTAGCAACCATCAATCATGACTCCCTACCATCAATGTCTGCTTATCTGACTATCTTGCTGCCACAATCTACCTTACATTTAATGTTAAAGAATGTTAACTAACCACAGCCCACAATCATGGCTGTAGAGAACAGCCAAGGTGCATGATTGTCCCCAGACCCTTTCTCCGCGTAGTGGTTAGGTAAATAGTCTGGCTGCACCAGACTAACAGGCATATGGATGGTGATAAGTAGGTAGGGATTGACAAGGAATGATCAGAATGAAACAAAAGCTTCCATCAGTTGGTGATGTAGCAGTATGTCTAATGCCCACAATGAATAGATTGAACATGTCAGAGTAAACTACAGGGAAACATTGAATGAGCACTCGGAAGTAGCAAGAATTAAAAGGATGCGATTTTACATGTTTCTTCTGCAACTTATTACTATGTACCATCGCTGGCTGTACAATCATAAAGTAGAGCATTCAATTACTAGCATTATTATAGGGTGATACTCTCCAATTTACAAAGAAGTATCTAGGGGACAATATTTATTTAGTGGTTCGTACAGAAGTCTAGAAAGGTGAAGGTCAATTAAAATTTTGTTCCTAGATATTTAATTGTGGTGTGGGCGTGTCTTATTAGTTAAATGCATTGAATGACAACATTTAACTTTGCAGTATGTTCCTGTCAAAGGTGACCGGGTGATAGGTGTGGTCAAAGCAACTGGGCGGAGTCATAGAATAGACATCGGATCTACTATTCCTGCTGCACTGCCAGAGCTTTCGTTTGAAGGAGCCACTAAGAGGAACAAACCTGCCCTTCAGGTGAGCCAGTTGTAAGGACCACTAACCTGAGAGTTACTAAGAGGAACAAACCTGCCCTTCAGGTGAGCCAGTTGTAAGGACCACTAACCTGAGAGTCACTAAGAGGAACAAACCTGCCCTTCAGGTGAGCCAGTTGTAAGGACCACTAACCTGAGAGAGTCACTAAAAGTAACAAATCTGCCCTTCAGGTGAGCCAGTTGTAAGGACCACTAACCTGAGAGTCACTAAAAGTAACAAACCTGCCCTTCAGGTGAGCCAGTTGTAAGGACCACTAACCTGAGAGTCACTAAGAGGAACAAACCTGCCCTTTAGGTGAGCCAGTTGTAAGGACCACTAACCTGAGAGTCACTAAGAGGAACAAACCTGCCCTTCAGGTGAGCCAGTTGTAAGGACCACTAACCTGAGAGTCACTAAGAGGAACAAACCTGCCCTTCAGGTGAGCCAGTTGTAAGGACCACTAACCTGCTAGAGTCACTAAGAGGAACAAACCTGCCCTTCAGGTGAGCCAGTTGTAAGGACCACTAACCTGAGAGTCAAGAGGAACAAACCTGCCCTTCAGGTGAGCCAGTTGTAAGGACCACTAACCTGAGAGTCACTGAGAGGAACAAACCTGCCCTTCAGGTGAGCCAGGGACCACTAACCTGAGAGTCACTAAGAGGAACAAACCTGCCCTTCAGGTGAGCCAGTCGTAAGGACCACTAACCTGAGAGTCACTAAGAGGAACAAACCTGCCCTTCAGGTGAGCCAGTTGTAAGGACCACTAACATGAGAGTCACTAAGGGAACAAACCTGCCCTTCAGGTGAGCCAGTCGTAAGGACCACTAACCTGAGAGTCACTAAGAGGAACAAACCTGCCCTTCAGGTGAGCCAGTTGTAAGGACCACTAACCTGAGAGTCACTAAGAGGAACAAACCTGCCCTTCAGGTGAGCCAGTTGTAAAGACCACTAACCTGAGAGTAACAAACCTGCCCTTCAGGTGAGTCAGTTGTAAGGACCACTAACCTGAGACAGTGGCAGAAACACCACTTTAAAAGTGGGGGGGGGGGGCAGAAAATAACTGGGGCATAATAAAGAAATTGCTTAGGAAATTAAAACTGTGCGTTTTGAAGATGCAAAAAATTTATGAGCCTAATAAAAGTAATTGGATCGTGACAAAAATAAAGAACAAAAAAGTTTATAAAAATGACAATGAATCAAGAGTACCAGCTGAAAATATACGAATTATAGTGTGCTTGAAAATTATAAATTTAGTTCCTTAGCTAGACTGCCACAAAAAATTACCAAAGTATTTTCTCCGTGTATCATACATTCCAACAAATTCTTTTGTTACTTCGATTAGATTCATCGAGTCTGTAAGTTCCTGATGTATATGCAGAAGTAAAGTTATTCAATCGCTTTTCAGTCATAGTTGAACGTTGTGACGTGAATACAAACTTGAGGGCAGAAAAGGTTCGTTCAGCTGTTGCTGATGATATAGGGACAGTCAGAGCAAGTCGAAAAAGTCCATGTATAGATGAAAGCAACTCCTTGAAGCTATCTCTCTCTCACATATAGTGTGGATAGAAGTGACCATTTTTACTGTTGGCAGAGCTGTCTTCACTGCACCATGAAGAAGTTGAAGTTGCTTTCTTAATTCAAAAAAATTGATATCCTTAGAAAAACAAGATTTCTCAATTTCTTTCATTTCACTCTCAAATTCTTGATTATTGACAGCTTTTATTAGTGCCTTTTCCATAGATACTACTGCTGGAATGGTCTTGGATTCAAATCGATTTTGAAAAGCTTCAAAATACATCTTTCTGTAATGTAGTTTAGGGCAAGATTGAGTATGTGGCTCACTTCCACTTGAATAACGCTGCAGCCTTCTCCTCTTTCTAGGCAAAATAGGCAAATCAATTCCATGTTCTTCAACAAAGCTTTCTGCTCTGCTATAGAAGCGATCGAACTCTTCATCAGTTCGTAATATTTTGAAATGATTCTTTGCAGCTTCTACAGCAGATAACGCATCATGAATTGCAATATTTTTCTTTTGAAGTGTTAATGAAACTTGTTCAGAAGCACTAAACAATTGGTAACTCAGCTATAGACCAAAAAGTGTATCAAATTTTTCCAATAACTGCATTAGGCCAAATTCTTTCAATCCATATTCATCCTTAGTTGTATCATGAATTTCTTCCAAGATTTCCAAAAGCACATTGTAATCTTTAAGTATGGCATCAATTGCTGCTGTACGAGCAGTCCAGCGAGTTGTGCTTAATAACTTCAAACTTACTGTGCCTTCTTCCTTGACTTCTTTAATTGAGGAAAATAAGTGAAGCCTTTTAGGGGAAAACCTTATTAGCTTACCAATTTCACGAACCACGTCCAAAGCATCTCTAAGGCAGACTATGTTTCTTCCTATTCCCAGAAGGCATAGGTTTAAAGAGTGGGAAAAACAGTGCACTGGAACAGCTGCTGGATTTTCAGCTAAAAACCTTGCTGCCATTCCAGAATGTTTACCTTGCATGTTGGCTGCTCCATCATAGGCTATAGGCCTGGCCACGACACATTTCCAATGGAAGATTACACCTGATGAGAAGATCTTTAATTACTGCAAATATGTTTCTGCATTTGTATCCGGCACTCTGATAAAACCAATAGGATCCTCAAACGATTCATACCTGTTATTCACCCAGTGAATTGACAAGTTTAGCTGTTCTGTGGAGCATATGTCTGTAGCTTCATCAACAACAACAACAGAAAACCAAGCTGGGTCTCGTGCACCAATGATAGTAGAACACGTAACAAATTTTTACCCATTATATTTATTAAATCGTTGACACTTTGATGACAGGTGTATCGATTTTCTTTCAGCCATGACTTAACAACTTCACAATCATGACTCCAGGTAACCAACGACTGATAGAGATTGCCATCTTCTTGTCGATGTCCTTGTAGTGCAACTCCTTGCCGTGTGAGATACTGTATACCTCTCAGTTGTTTCAGCAAGCCAACTCGTCTATTTTGCTGAAGCTTATTCTGTTGTGCAATTAACTGGGTTGTGATGGTTGGCTGTTCTTGAGCAATCCACTTCAACTTAGCTACTTGATGAAAATGTGAGCTGTCATGATCTTTAAATTTAGCTACAGCCTTCTTCCAGTTTTGAAATCTACTATCAGTGAATGTTGTTTCCCCACATTTACTGAAAGTAAATAGCTCATGTTTTTTTGCATGCTCACAATAAATGCAAAATACTTTCTTCCGATTGACACAAACTAATCCATGGAAACTGTTTTAAACCAGCTAGATTGAAAACTTCTGCCCTTGGTTTTGAGAGCCTGAAGAGTGAACTTATCTGTGGGATGGTATGCTTTTGTTTCATCAGAACAACATACACTTGAACAACCAGATGTCTCAGATGTCATTGGCATTGTGGCTTGGTCTACCTGATCGATAGCGTTAGTAATTTCATCTTCTATTGCAGAGCTAGGGCTATCTTCAACAGATTCGACTACTGGTTCTTCAACAGATTCGACTACTGGTTCTTCAACAGATTCGACTGCTGGTTCTTCAACGGATTCAATTGCTGGTTCTTTAACTGGTCCTTGAGAGGAAGCTGATCAGAAACTCAGCAAACTTGTTTGTTTCTTTGCCATTACTAGCTAGTTCTCTTCCTTCAAAGAGCAGCTGCATTGATTAATTAACCACAGAGGTACTAGCTAATTAGTCAGTGGATATGAAAGGTGATAACAAAGGTGATAACAAAGGTGAGATAGTCAGTTACATAAGAGTATGGCCTCAACTTTTGAAAAATGTTTAGGAATAGGGGTGGCTATCACTCTCCTAATATAAAATAGGGCCTCTGCTCGTTGTAGTGTACAAGTGGGGGGGGCTGTGCCCTCCCTAATGAAAGAGTGGGAGGGGGCGATTGCCCCCCTGCCCCCCCAGTATCTCTGCCACTGTGAGAGTCACTAAGAGGAACAAACCTGCCTTCAAGTGAGCCAGTTGTAAGGACTACTAACCTGAGAGTCCCTAAGAGGAACAAACCCGCCCTTCAGGTGAGCCAGTTGTAAGGACCACTAACCTGAGAGTCACTAAGAGGAACAAACCTGCCCTTCAGGTGAGCCAGTTGTAAGGACCACTAACCTGAGAGTCACTAAGAGGAACAAACCTGCCCTTCATGTGAGCCAGTTGTAAGGACCACTAACCTGAGAGTCACTAAGAGGAACAAACCTGCCCTTCATGTGAGCCAGTTGTAAGGACCACTAACTGAGAGTCACTAAGAGGAACAAACCTGCCTTCAGGTGAGCCAGTTGTAAGGACCACTATAACCTGCTAGAGTCACTAAGAGGAACAAACCTGCCCTTCAGGTGAGCCACTTGTAAGGACCACTAACCTGAGAGTCACTGAGAGGAACAAACCTGCCCTTCAGGTGAGCCTGTTGTAAGGACCACTAACCTGAGAGTCACTAAGAGGAACAAACCTGCCCTTCAGGTGAGCCAGTTGTACGGACCACTAACCTGAGAGTCACTAAGAGGAACAAGTCTGCCCTTCAGGTGAGCCAGTTGTAAGGACCACTAACCTGAGAGTCACTAAGAGGAACAAACCTGCCCTTCAGGTGAGCCAGTTGTAAGGACCACTAACCTGAGAGTCACTAAGAGGAACAAACCTGCCCTTCAGGTGAGCCAGTTGTAAGGACCACTAACTGAGAGTCACTAAGAGGAACAAACCTGCCCTTCAGGTGAGCCAGTTGTAAGGACCACTAACTGAGAGTCACTAAGAGGAACAAACCTGCCCTTCAGGTGAGCCAGTTGTAAAGACCACTAACCTGAGAGTCACTAAGAGGAACAAACCTGCCCTTCAGGTGAGCCAGTTGTAAGGACCACTATAACCTGCTAGAGTCACTAAGAGGAACAAACCTGCCCTTCAGGTGAGCCACTTGTAAGGACCACTAACCTGAGAGTCACTAAGAGGAACAAACCTGCCCTTCAGGTGAGCCTGTTGTAAGGACCACTAACCTGAGAGTCACTAAGAGGAACAAACCTGCCCTTCAGGTGAGCCAGTTGTAAGGACCACTAACCTGAGAGTCACAAACCTGCCTTTCAGGTGAGCCAGTTGTAAGGACCACTAACCTGAGAGTGCTTTAGCACATAGCGTCACTGCAACTGCCATTTTAGCCTAATTGTTTTCCCTTACTTCTGTTTTAACCTAAGAATATGAGTTTGTTTGTTTGTTGTTCTTTTAAGAGGGAGGGAGGGGGGGGTGTCAAAGCAGAGCTATTATTTTATTTTAACTTGTGAGTAATTTAAATAACAGGAGAGATTAGTATGATGTTCATAACTCTTTCACACATGTAGTACATAACAGATACAGTACTTGCAGTCTTCTTCTACACTAGATAACAATAATCAGCCAATAGTTATGTCTCTTGGGAACTAGCATTCTAACTTGTGTAGGTGGGGGAGTTGGTATATGCTTGTGTGAGCCACGCCCACAAGGACATGGAGGCGGAGCTATCCTGCGTAGATGGCACTTCTGGCAAGGCCAACGGTTTAGGTCCGCTACCAGTAGAGGGCTATCTAATATGCTGCACTGTAGGGCTCACCAGAAAGTGAGTTGGCTGAAGAGAGTAAATTCGTGAAAGGCAAAGGTTTATTACATGCATAAGGTAACCATCCCTTATAGAAAGAGTTGGGAGAGGGGAAATATGACAGAGAGAGAAGGGAGTGGTATTATTTAGAGCTCTTGGAGGAAAACACATTTGAACACGATTCTATGAGTCACTTCATAATCTGTCTTATACCGTAAGCTGTAGCTTCCATTTTAGGTGTCAGAGTATTTACAAATATGCAAATAATTATTATGCATGCCCCCATAATAATTGGAAGGTATATTCTTGCAAATTGGACAATTTCATGTTATAATTGAGGGCTTACTTTTGGCCCTACTGTTTTGCTTGGTAATGAATTGTTTTTCTTGCAGACTTCTTACTCCGTCTTCACCCATGCTGGAGGCACTGAGACTGTATTTCAAGTTTGAGGTGACTGTGGGTATGAATGGTAAGGTGTGGATACATTCCAGCTCCACCTCTCACACGGTTGCCATAGCCAACGCCATTAAAAGTAGCGAGTATGCTTCTCCTTCAGAGTGCAAGCAGATTGTCAAAGTTTTGTTTGAAACTGTGAGATGAAACCAATTTAGAGAAGAAACAATCAATTTCATCATTTCAACAGTTTATCATCACTGATCTATAATTATATTAGCTACTTGTATAATGATTGGAAATCATACCGTTTCATTAGGTTATTCTAAAACCTTCGTTTAGCTCCATGTGTAATATTCATGTACAGGTTGTCGAATGTTAACATTTAATTATATTATTTTAATATTCATACTTTTGTTTTTAATTAATACATTAGTGGAAGTAATTGAAAGGTAAGCCTACTTTTTTTTTCCTTCTTTTTTTTTTTAAATAAAAAATGGAGGGAATGCCTTATAGATAGAGTTGCAGATGATAGAGTATTACCCACCTAGCTATAACTCCCTCCCATAGGATGCAGGGAAGTAAGAGTCGTAATTCACTATTTTTGTTGCTGGTATATTTGCAGGAACATTATGACTATAGACACTTGACAATAATATCCACGACTAGGGCCTGCTAGATTATGCTCCAAATTTTTAGAATTATTCTTTTTTTTATTCTAAAAATTGAGTTATTAATTCAAAGGAATAGCATAATCTAGAAATTTTGATATTTTCGTATTATTCTAATTAGAAATAGGTGAAATTGTGATGATTGCAGTATAGCTAGCTGTATAGAATTGGTATGTTATGAAATGAATTACTCAATATGGAGGATTCTATATAGCTAGCTAATCTTTCAGTGAAAACCTTGAACATCCCATAAAAATATTCAATGAATGGAAAAAACATGCTCTGCTGCAGCTGAAAAAAGTTCAACTGAGAAACCTTACAAAACATCTGGGGGAAGATGTGGATTACAGCATTAAAGAATTTTAATATGCTCGGCAGTGGATCCTCTTCCCTTCACATTCGTAGGTCGGCTGGTAATAATATACATTTGTTGTCAATTCTAATGCAGTAATGATTGTTGAGTTGCTCAAGAAGAGAATCCATTTAGCATAATCCTCGATATGACTTGCTGACTCTGAGACTGACTGACAGTCCTTCCAGTATTTCAAACTTTCTTGTTCATTTTGGAAATACAATAACAGAGTGAACACTAACCCAGCTGCTTTCATCAAGTAATGAAGATCTACCTCATAACCACATTTCTACACATATTTAACATATTTAAGTCCTTTGTTGTAAAAAGGAAAAAAAAGAAGGAAAAAGCACTATTGCTTTTCTTTTATAATTAAGGATTATATGGACTGATTATTCTCATTTACCCTTTATTATTCTCCTAAATACCCTTATTATTCTAGAATTATTCCACTATGCTATTACATGTCTATTATTCCAGAAAAAATGCTAGCATAATCTGGCGTGGCCTATCCACGACACATGCATTAACTATCACATATTAACTAATTAACTTTGTCATACACATGAGGAAAGTAAACCTGATTTTTGTTATTTGGCTAGTTTGCTTTCAGTTTTCCTTGCCCTTAAATTTCTCCCAATTTTGTTATTCCTAATAGTAATGGTCTACTATCAGCAGAATTACTGTCACTCTTCAGGGGACAATTGGGAGTGTTATCAATGCATCTCTACTGTAGTAGTGAGGAAGATAAGGTGTTGAAGGTAGGCAGGTGAGCAGGAATGAACATCAGTTAACTGACTGGCTGGAAAGCTAATGTATGACCAGTTTTCAAAGTCTTCTCCCAGAATATTGTTCAATGGATGACAACGTCCGGTTGGCAGTTTCAAATGAATAATTGCAGGACTTGTGGGTATTCAGAGCAAGTTAGAGATGTCAAGAATTTAAGCTGAAGACAAACTGAGGGCTTGTGCTGCTAGTGTGAGTGGTAGCTCCTATATACAGCCACATACTCTGGTAGCTTATGGGTCAAGCTGAAGTAGCTATTTATTCCAAGAAACCTGACTTAATAGTGTGAAAAGATTATCAACTTACCCTGTAAGCCAGTCTGGTACAGTATCACTGGCCAAGTGCTCACCCGAGCTCTTTCCCCCCCTTTTCAGCATGTGTGATTGTAGTAGAATACAATAGATACAACTGAAGCTAAGATAGTGTGGTTACCATATCTCAATATGAATATCATTAAGTGCATCATGTGACCAACTCCCTCAATCCCTTTACTTGGGAGTTATTTGTGATGTGATTAGTGTCATTATTAGGTTCCAACTACTGAGCTTAAAGTGAGTGAATCCAACATGGCTGAAGGTATAGTTTATGAGGGGAAGAGTTTAGAGCAGCTAGAGCAAGAGATCACTTGTGCAGTCTGTCAGGAACACTACACAGAGCCTAAGGTCCTCCCTTGTCTCCACTACTACTGCAAAGAGTGCATCCTCAAACTGGCTCGAAGGACAGCCTCCAACCAAACTTTCTCTTGTCCAGAGTGTCGCCAGAAGACCAGCCTCCCAGAGGGAGGTGTGGAGGAACTCAAAACAGCTTTCTTTGTCAACCGCTTCCAATCCCACTGGTCTGTGATGAAGCGAGTCCATGGCAAGGTAGAGGTGAAGTGTGAGGAGTGCACAGACTCTGGAAACAAAGCTCAAGCATTCTGTCGCCAATGTGCCGTGTTTATCTGCAAGGAATGCGCAAGACAGCACAAGAGAATGAAGTCCTTTACTTCTCACCAAGTTGTCTCTCTTGAAGACCTCAGACAAGGCACAGCTAGAGAGATAGCTGTGAAGGAGCCTCCCACTAAGAAGTGTCTCACTCACGAGGAGCCCCTCGCTATCTACTGTTTTGATTGCAAGTCTCTTATATGTCTTCACTGCACAGTGACAGTTCATAAGGAACACAAGTTTGAGTTCAGCAAGGTGGCAGCTCCAGACACCAAGAAGAAGCTTCTGGAGAATCTGAGTCCCTTGAGAGCAGCAGCAGTGGCCTTACCAGGAGCTGTTACAGACATCCAGACTACCAAGCAGGAGGTAGAGGCCCAGGGCAACTCTGTAGCTAACACCATCCACACCTCCTTCAATCAGCTCCAACTCCTCTTGGACAAGCACAAGCAACAGCTACTCCACCAAGCAGCAAATCAAGTTCAACAGAAGATAGACAAGCTTACAGCTCAGGAGAAGAGCTTGTCTGTAGCTACTGCAGAGGTCCAGAGTATCGTAGACTATACTGAGAGATTTGTAGGCCATTGTTCAGACAACGAGGTAATGAGCATGCACACTGAGATCAGGAGGAGAATACAGCAAGAGGTAGGAGAACACAGCAAGTCAGGGAGGAGCCTGGAGCCAGTGGAGGAGGCAGACATGGGAGTAGAGGTGAGGTGTAATGAGGCACTACAGGAGCTCTGTCAGTCCAAGGCCAAGATCACTCGACTAACTCTAGACCCAGTGCAGTGTACAGTGAGGGGTGAGGGGTCACGCACAGCAGAGGTCAACCAAACAGTCGAGGTTACCTTGACTACTAAACTAACTAACAAGAAGACAACTAGACGTAGAGCTATAGTAGTCAGTGAGTTGAAGTCTCTGTACGATGGATCAGTCGTCAAGTGTGAGGTGGACCTATCAGGACCTGGGGAATATCGTATCCAGTACACACCCATTGTGTGTGGACGTCATGAACTAACTGTGTCAGTAGACGGGCAGCAAGTAGCAGGTAGTCCCTTCCCTGTGTCTGTCTCCATCTCTCCTACTCTACTAGGCAAGCCTGGTAAAGTGTGGACAGGAATACAATATCCTACTGGCATCACAACTAATTCTGTAGGTGAAGTTATTGTAACTGAATATAGGAGAGACATTGTGAAGATAGACAAGGAGGGGAAGAACACAGTGCTTGTGGAACATTCTAAAACTAAATTAAATAAGTTGTCTTCTATTGCTACAGATAAAGAAGACATGATTTACTGCACTAGTGAAGACAGTAATAAGATCCTGCGATGTGACAAGAATGGAGACAATGTTCAGGTGCATGAGGTCCAGCAGGTGAAAGGTCCAGGATACTGGGAAGTGGCAGTAGTAGGAGATGAAGTGATGGTTTGTGAGCGTAACAATAGAGGTACTATTCTAGTATATGACAGAGAAGTCAAGTATGTGAGACGTATTGAACAAGATGTGGGAGAGTTCCACAACATATCTGCAGACCCACAAGGCAACCTCTATGTCACTGACTATGATAATTGTTGTATCCGAGTCTTCAGTAATGACGGTGTCTTACTACGATCCTTTGGCTGTGATGATGATGGAGTGAAGAAACTAAACGGGCCTCATGGTGTGTGTGTGTCTGGTCAGTATGTGTATGCCACTAACTATTGTGGTCATAGTGTGTCAATGTTTACTACAGAAGGAGATTATGTCACTTCATTTGGTCAATACGGCAATCAAAAAGGCCAATTTAAATTCCCTTGGTATGTGTGTGTAGATGTTGATAACTTCATATATATAGCTGATTGTAACAACAACAGAGTTCAATGTTTCTAATACATGATGTACATTTACTTTTTTCATTGTTTGTGTTCCAATAATATGTGTTCTAACATTTTAAAATTCAATCCCTTGGATAAATGTTTAAGAGATAAATCGTTCCATGCACTAGTTGCTCAGTAGAGGTCAGACATGACACTAAAGTACCAACTTCTCCAATCCTACCAAACACAACTCTGTATATATGCGTCATTAGTTGTATCCCCCCTCTCCTCTCAACATATCTCCCCCCCCCAACATCCCCCCTCTCTCCCAATACCTCTCTCTCTCTCTATTGCTGCAAGTCATCTCCATGTGTACACAGTAAACAATATTCAGTCAACAATGTTCTTATTTGCACAACAATCAATAATAATATGTTGACAAGGAAGTGCTTCATAAGTGGAAGAGAGTGCAATAAATAAATAACTCAGAAAAGAGAAACAACACAGATAAGAATTTACTGTCACGCACGATGTGTGCAGTCTACAATACAAAATTGTTTAAAAATGATCACACACACAATGGATGTCAGTGATAAGAAGAAGAATACCAGAGCCACATTGCAGCTATTCATTTGTACATGAGAATATAAACTGAACCATGCTAGAAATCTGTGGCTACTACTTGCTGTAGTGCAGATGTACTGGATAGATCGGTGGACTCGCTAGGTGGATTGTTTGATTCAAGCTTGGGGGTGGAGTCACCGCTGGAGGACGTGTGCCTGCACTCAACCACTACAAAATCTTCGTCTTCGTTCATGGAGAAGTCCTCAAAGCTGTACTCAGCACTTTTCTTCTTCTTTTTACTGCTGTCTCCCGTGGCGGTACCCTCCATTACGAACCCATCGCACGTAAGGTCGTCTTTGCTGACCATGTGAGTGTCTACTGATATGTCCAGTACTTCCGACAGTCGGCTGTCCGAAAAACTGAAGAATGGGTACACACCCTTCTGTAGGGGTGGGGCCAGGACCTTCTCCGCCTCTTTTCTGAGAGCAATGAGATCATTCAAGGTTCGACAGAGGAACCCTATGGTACAAGATGGGTCCATGCGGCGAGCGGACAACTTGCGAGGAGTGTTGCAGTGGTAGGTCTGTCATAGTGACAAAACACCAGTCAATCTCAGAATAATAAGGATTGAAAGACAATGCACTCATTCAATTACTGAAATGGCTGTGCAATAACACGTTATTGATGCCCACCTCCCTGCTCTCCTAATAACAGTGTGAAAACAACCTATCTCCCACCCCCTTACCCTTCCACAACAAATTATTAAAAAACAAAACAAAACAAAAATATTAAGTACCAAAAACAAAACAAAAGAACAACAAAAAACAACAACAAAAAAAACAACAAACAAACAAAAAAGTCTAGTAGCTAAACATCACCACCAAAACTATGCCACTATTGAATTAATTCTGTACAGAATTATAAATGCCCTAATCGGCTGAATAAGCAAAGAAAAGCTATATTATATTAATATTGTTGTTTTTTAGAATGACTGGATTAATGAACATTATTTAATACACTGTCTTCTATACTGAATAATAAATGGCCGACCAAATACTCTAGTAGATGACCGGGTGATAGGTGTGGTCAAAGCAACTGGGCGGAGTCATAGAATAGACATCGGATCTGCTGTCCCTGCTGCACTGCCAGAGCTTTCGTTTGAAGGAGCCACTAAGAGGAACAAACCTGACCTTCAGGTGAGCCAGTTGTAAGGACCACTAACCTGAGAGTCACTAAGAGGAACAAACCTGCCCTTCAGGTGAGCCAGTTGTAAGGACCACTAACCTGAGAGTCACTAAGAGAAACAAACCTGCCCTTCAGGTGAGCCAGTCGTAAGGACCACTAACCTGAGAGTCACTAAGAGGAACAAACCTGCCCTTCAGGTGAGCCAGTTGTGAGGACCACTAACCTGAGAGTCACTAAAAGTAACAAACCTGCCCTTCAGGTGAGCCAGTTGTAAGGACCACTAACCTGAGAGTCACTAAGAGGAACAAACCTGCCCTTCAGGTGAGCCAGTTGTAAGGACCACTAAGAGGAACAAGCCTGCCCTTCAGGTGAGCCAGTTGTAAGGACCACTAACTGTCATTTTAGCTAATTTTTTGCCCTTACTTCTTTTTTAACCTAAGAATATGAGTTTGTTTGTTTGTTGTTCTTTTAAGAGGGAGGGGGTTTCAAAGCAGAGCTATTATTTTATTTTAACTTGTGGGTAACTTAAATAACAGGCGAGATTAGTATGATGTTCATAACTCTTTCACACATGTAGTACATAACAGATACAGTACTTACTTGCAGTCTTCTGCTACACTAGATAACAATAACATCAGCCAATAGCTATGTCTCTTGGGAACTAGCATTCTAACTTGTGTAGGTGGGGGAGTTGGTATATGCTCGTGTGAGCCGCGCCCACAAGGACATGGAGGCGGAGCTATCCTGCGTAGACGGCACTTCTGGCAAGGCCAACGGTTTAGGTCCGCTACCAGTAGAGGGCTATCTAATACACTGCACTGTAGGGCTCACCAGAAAGTGAGTTGGCTGAAGAGAGTAAATTAGTGAAAGGCAAAGGTTTATTACATGCATAAGGTATATAGAAAGAGTTGGGATAGGGGAATTATATAGAGAAAGAGCAGAGAGTGGTATTATTTAGAGCTATTGGAGGAAAACATTTGAACACGATTCTATGAGTCACTTCATAATCTGTCTTATACCGTAAGCTGTAGCTTCCATTTTAGGTGTCAGAGTATTTACAAATATGCAAATATTATGCATGCCCCCATAATAATTGGAAGGTATATTCTTGCAAATTGGACAATTTCATGTTATAATTGAGGGCTTACTTTTGGCCCTACTGTTTTGCTTGGTAATGAATTATTTTTCTTGCAGACTTCTTACTCCGTCTTCACCCATGCTAGAGGCACTGGGACTGTATTTCAAGTTTGAGGTGACTGTGGGTATGAATGGTAAGGTGTGGATACATTCCAGCTCCACCTCTCACACGGTTGCCATAGCCAACACCATTAAAAGTAGCGAGTATGCTTCTCCTTCAGAGTGCAAGCAGATTGCCAAAGTTCTGCTTGAAACTATGAGATGAAACCAATTTTGAGAAGAAACAATCAATTTCATCATTTCAACAGTTTATCATCACTAATCTATAATTATATTAGCTACTTGTATAATGATTGGAAATCATACAGTTTCATTAGGTTATTCTAAAGCCTTCGTTTAGCTACATGTGTAATATTCATGTACAGGTTGTCAAATGTTAACATTTAATTATATTATTTTATTCATACTTTTGTTTTTAATTAATACATTAGTAGAAATATTTTAATAAAAAATAGAGGGAATGCCTTATAGATAGAGTTGCAGATAAAAGAGTATTACCCACCTAGCTAATACACTCCCTCCCATAGGATGCAGGGAAGTAAGAGTACTACCCACCTAGCTAATACACTTTCTCCCATAGGATGCAGGGAAGTAAGAGTACTGCCCACCAAGCTAATACACTCCCTCCCATAGGATGCAGGGAAGTAAGAGTACTACCCACCTAGCTAATACACTCCCTCCCATAGGATGCAGGGAAGTAAGAGTACTACCCACCTAGCTAATACACTCCCTCCCATAGGATGCAGGGAAGTAAGAGTACTGCCCACCTAGCTAATACACTCCCTCCCATAGGAAGTAGGGAAGTAAGAGTACTACCCACCTAGCTAATACACTCTCTCCTATAGGATGCAGGGAAGTAAGAGTACTGCCCACCTAGCTAATACACTCCCTCCCATAGGATGCAGGGAAGTAAGAGTATTACCCACCTAGCTAATACACTCCCTCCCATAGGATGCAGGGAAGTAAGAGTACTACCTACCTAGCTAATACACTCCCTCCCATAGGATGCAGGGAAGTAAGAGTACTGCCCACCTAGCTAATACACTCCCTCCCATAGGATGCAGGGAAGTAAGAGTACTACCCACCTAGCTAATACACTCCCTCCCATAGGATGCAGGGAAGTAAGAGTACTACCTACCTAGCTAATACACTCCCTCCCATAGGATGCAGGGAAGTAAGAGTATTACCCACCTAGCTAATACACTCCCTCCCATAGGATGCAGGGAAGTAAGAGTACTACCCACCTAGCTAATACACTCCCTCCCATAGGATGCAGGGAAGTCAGAGTATTACCCACCTAGCTAATACACTCCCTCCCATAGGATGCAGGGAAGTAAAGAGTACTACCCACCTAGCTAATACACTCCCTCCCATAGGATGCAGGGAAGTAAGAGTACTACCCACCTAGCTAATACACTCCCTCCCATAGGATGCAGGGAAGTAAGTACTACCCACCTAGCTAATACACTCCCTCCCATAGGATGCAGGGAAGTAAGAGTACTACCCACCTAGCTAATACACTCCCTCCCATAGGATGCAGGGAAGTAAGAGTATTACCCACCTAGCTAATACACTCCCTCCCATAGGATGCAGGGAAGTAAGAGTACTACCCACCTAGCTATAGCTCCCTCCCATAGGATACAGGGAAGTAAGAGTACTACCCACCTAGCTAATACACTCCCTCCCATAGGATGCAGGGAAGTAAGAGTACTAACCACCTAGCTAATACACTCCCTCCCATAGGATGCAGGGAAGTAAGAGCACTACCCACCAAGCTAATACACTCCCTCCCATAGGATGCAGGGAAGTAAGAGTATTACCCACCTAGCTAATACACTCCCTCCCATAGGATGCAGGGAAGTAAGAGTACTACCCACCTAGCTATAGCTCCCTCCCATAGGATACAGGGAAGTAAGAGTACTACCCACCTAGCTAATACACTCCCTCCCATAGGATGCAGGGAAGTAAGAGTACTAACCACCTAGCTAATACACTCCCTCCCATAGGATGCAGGGAAGTAAGAGCACTACCCACCAAGCTAATACACTCCCTCCCATAGGATACAGGGAAGTAAGAGTACTACCCACCTAGCTAATACACTCCCTCCCATAGGATGCAGGGAAGTAAGAGTACTACCCACCTAGCTATAGCTCCCTCCCATAGGATACAGGGAAGTAAGAGTATTACCCACCTAGCTAATACACTACCTCCCATAGGATGCAGGGAAGTAAGAGTATTACCCACCAAGCTAATACACTCCCTCCCATAGGATGCAGGGAAGTAAGAGTATTACCCACCTAGCAAATACACTCCCTCCCATAGGATGCAGGGAAGTAAGAGTACTACCCACCTAGCTAATACACTCCCTCCCATAGGATGCAGGGAAGTAAGAGCACTACCCACCAAGCTAATACACTCCCTCCCATAGGATACAGGGAAGTAAGAGTACTACCCACCTAGCTAATACACTCCCTCCCATAGGATGCAGGGAAGTAAGAGTACTACCCACCTAGCTATAGCTCCCTCCCATAGGATACAGGGAAGTAAGAGTATTACCCACCTAGCTAATACACTACCTCCCATAGGATGCAGGGAAGTAAGAGTATTACCCACCAAGCTAATACACTCCCTCCCATAGGATGCAGGGAAGTAAGAGTATTACCCACCTAGCAAATACACTCCCTCCCATAGGATGCAGGGAAGTAAGAGTACTACCCACCTAGCTAATACACTCTCTCCTATAGGATGCAGGGAAGTAAGAGTATTACCCACCTAGCTAATACACTCCCTCCCATAGGATGCAGGGAAGTAAGAGTATTACCCACCAAGCTAATACACTCCCTCCCATAGGATGCAGGGAAGTAAGAGTACTGCCCACCTAGCTAATACACTCCCTCCCATAGGAAGTAGGGAAGTAAGAGTATTACCCACCTAGCTAATACACTCCCTCCCATAGGATGCAGGGAAGTAAGAGTACTATCCACCTAGCTATAGCTCCCTCCCATAGGATACAGGGAAGTAAGAGTACTACCCACCTAGCTAATACACTCCCTCCCATAAGATGCAGGGAAGTAAGAGTACTACCCACCTAGCTAATACACTCCCTCCCATAGGATGCAGGGAAGTAAGAGTACTACCCACCTAGCTAATACACTCCCTCCCATAGGATGCAGGGAAGTAAGAGTACTATCCACCTAGCTATAGCTCCCTCCCATAGGATACAGGGAAGTAAGAGTACTACCCACCTAGCTAATACACTCCCTCCCATAAGATGCAGGGAAGTAAGAGTACTACCCACCTAGCTAATACACTCCCTCCCATAGGATGCAGGGAATTAAGAAGTATTACCACCAATCGAAACCTCCCTCCATAGGGATGCATGGAAGTAAGAGTATTACCCACCTAGTAGCTACTACTTTCTCCGCATAGATGCAGGGAAGTAAGAGTACGACCCACCCTAGCTATAGCCCTCCCAAGGATACAGGAAGTAAGAAGTAGCTACCCACCTAGCTAATACACTCCCTCCCATAAGAATGCAGGGAAGTAGATTACTCCCACCTATCTACTACACTCCTCCCATAGGATGCATTGGAGTAAGAGTACTACCACTAGCTAATACACTCCCTCAGATAGATCATGGAAGTAAGAGTACACCCACCAAGCTAATACACTCCCTCCCATAGGTGCAGGGAATTAAGAGTACTACCCACCTACTAATACCTCCCTCCGATAGGATGCAGGGAAGTAAGAGTACTACCCACCTAGCTAATACACTCCCTCCGATAGGATGCAGGGAAGTAAGAGTACTACCCACCGAGCTAATACACTCCCTCCCATAGGATGCAGGGAAGTAAAGAGTACTACCCACCTAGCTAATACACTCCCTCCCATAGTATGCAGGGAAGTAAAGAGTACTACCCACCTAGCTAATACACTCCCTCCCATAGGATGCAGGGAAGTAAGAGTATTACCCACCTAGCAAATACACTCCCTCCCATAGGATGCAGGGAAGTAAGAGTACTACCCACCTAGCTAATACACTCCCCTCCCATAGGAATTCAGGGAATAAAGATTACACCCCCCTCGCTAATCCACTTCCCCTCCCATAGTATGGCAGAAGTAAGAGTATTAACCCCCTACTAATACACTCCCTCCCATATATGGCAGGAAGTAAAAAGTACTACCCACCTTCTAATACACTCCCTCCCAAGGCTTCCGGAAGTAAGAGTATTAACCCGCCCACCTAGCTAAATACACTCCCTCCCATAGATCGGAAGTAAGAGTCCTGCCCACCTAGCTATACACTCCCCGCCCTATGATGCAGGGAAGTAAGAGTATACCACCTAGCAATACACTCCCCCCATAGGAATGCGGGAATTAGAGGATTACCCCCCTAGCTAATACACCTTCCTCCCAATTATGCAGGGAAGTTAAGAAAGTACTGCCCACCTAGCCTAAATACACTCCCTCCCATAGGATGCAGGGAAGTACGAGTATTACCCACCTAGCTATCACTCCCTCCCATAGGTGCAGGGAAGTAAAGTAACTACCCACGCTAGCTAATACACTTCCCTCCCTAGGATTCAGGGAAAGTAGAGTAACTATTACTCTACCCACCTAGCTAATACACTCCCTCCCATAGGATGCAGGGAAGTAAGAGTACTACCCACCTAGCTAATACACTCCCTCCCATAGGATGCAGGGAAGTAAGAGTATTACCCACCTAGCAAATACACTCCCTCCCATAGGATGCAGGGAAGTAAGAGTACTACACTGTAAAAAATGGGGTGTTCCACTACACCTTTAATGGGGTGTAGTGGAACACTTCGGTATTGTGGGGTGTTGTGCTACACTCTGGAGTGTTTGGTAACACTGTGGAGTGTAGCATGACACCCTTATAAGCATAGTGACTTTACTACACTTCTGTGGAGTGTATCAGTACGCCCATGCAGACTTGCTACTTTAAGAGGTGTTCAACTACTGACACAGTGGTAGGAACTAGCTAGTGGGCTGACTACAACTTTGGTCAGTTTGTTGATGGAAATAATTATTGAATATTTACAGTTAATGTGCATATCATTGTGCTGGTCTTATGTGGTTCACAATTTAGTGGGCAAGATTCTATAAAACACACTTTATGTGTCATTGTGCAAGCTATATTAATAGTAGCTAGCTTTACTAATTTCAATTTAATGTTTTTATTCACAGCACTAACAACGAGGAAGCTGAAGAGCTTAAAGTTCTAATGAAGAATTTCAAGGCCTGCTTGGTAGCTAAGTTTGAGAACAACACAGCTAAATATTTATATGTGGTTATTTCTATTGTTATGATGACATTAACCTTTAAGTAATGAGTCTCATTGGTTTCATCTGCCAGAGATAGTCTTGGCTTTAAAAAAATAGGAGACAATTAAATAAAACCTGAGATTGCATTTCTGCTATGCAGCTTACATCTTAATGATATGGTAAAAGTGTCAACGCAATTCAAGAAAGTAAAAACAGCATTTGTCTTTGCACAAATCAACTTACCATAGTAATTGAAAAGGTGACGCTTTACCGAACCACTTTGAGAAGCCTTTTAAGATGAAGTAGTTGTAAACCCCTTTACCCAATTAATTGATTAGCACAGGTGCGTACAAAAACCCTTGAATATGAACTCGAAACAAACTATATATTAGTTGTAAGACGCTAGGATCATCCGTGCATGTAAGAAGCTGTAAGCTTAGAATTTAAATCAACCGCTTTTGGTTTGTGTAGGCTTTACTCACTGTTCTGTCACTGGTGTTGCTACCAAAACTGAGTTCAGTAATCTAGCTTTTTTTTTTCTTTTTTCTTTTTTAAATTATATATATACACTACAATACAATACAATACAAAATAATATAAACTCAGTTACAGTCAAAAAGCAAATGAAATTAGATCAGTTTAGATGTGCTTCTGAGGTCACCAGGTCTACTGCAGCTGGTATTCTTACAGCATGTCCAATGGATGATCTGGCTCCTCGAATGGCTTGGATAGAGGACCGTAGAAGAGAAAAGGATAGGCGGCATCGTAACCATTGAAGAGTACTGCTATAACTGTGTTCCCACTTATTGGCGAGCATGGACGCTAATTTGATATACTGGCTTCCTTTGCTATGCCACCGGTAGTAGAGAGTGCAACTGGTGTGAATGTGGCGTGTTCCACTTCTCTAATTCTCTCCTCATATGCCCGTTTCTTGGCTTGTTCGTGCTATACACCATTTGCATGTCTGAATGTTTGTTGGAAGGGGCATAGGGGTTGAATACCCTTACATCAAAATATGTTATTTCGTGATTGCCGCCCCAAACACCGTTTGCTGCAATGTCGAGTCTTGCTCCTGGCTGTGAGTTAGCAGTCGCACCATTCAGTTCTTCAAACACGGGCTGAAGGTCAGGCTCAATACATACATCCTTGCACACTTCAGTTAAGAGTGTTGCTGTCAAATTCCGTATTTCGTTGTGTCTGATGGATGGAAACCCCCCTTTGGGGCATGAAAGGGCATGCTCAACTGAGAAGACGGCCCCACATGCACATTTAGCTGGTAGTCTCCCAGGGGTCCAGCCATAGCGCAGTGCGAGGGCGTCGTGAAATGCACCCTGTGTAGAGCGGGAGCACTGTCAGCCAGGTTTATGATCCTTTTTCCTTTGCTAGGTTCACTGCTCTCTTCTGGCTGGCAGATAGCAGGTCTTCGGCATCCTTTGAGTTTTCTTCGAGTTGCTTAGCGATAATATCAAGTCCATATTCATTCGGCGAGACCCTTTACCAACCTAGAACCTCTACACTCGATTAGCGGTTGGTAAAGGGATTGGGTACATGAGACTAACTTTTCATTATGGCGGTTCGGTTAAATGAAGGTATCTCACTCAGCTTTCAAGAGTAAGTTAAAAGCTTTGCACCCCTTAAAAAAAGTAATGCCAATCTAGTAATACTCTCGTGACAAGGTGCCTGTTTAGTTTGCCAGTATGTAAAGTCTGACAAAAAATGGAAACTGGTTGTTTGCTATGTAAACTTGACATAATCTTAGAGTCATCTTCAGTGGTTTCACAAGACAGCTGCATTAGGCTTGTATGTTTGTCCCTCCATCTAATCCTATCATTAGTTAGCAAGTGTCTAAAGAGTACTACTTGTCACTTGTAATAATATCAGTGAAATAAAAAATTCGCTCACCTAATAGCTAGACTAGAGTAGCTAAATGGAATGGCTGTACAACTACAAAAATTGAATGGAATCATATAGCTATTATATCCATGTATTTTTATACAGCAGGACTACACCTGTATTATCTTGTCCAGTAGTGATGGCATTTCCCATTGGCTTATTTTGCAGGTAGCAACATGCTGCTGATGTATCAAGGCTAGTCAATACAAGATGTTGGCGAAGCAAGTGTCATGAAGTAAGTTGATAACGGGTGTGAACATAACCAGGCCTCATCCCTAATAGTGATAATGTTGGTGGCCCTGCCTCTTTTATTGTCTAGGTACTAATCTTTCCAGGTTTTGTTTGTTTGTTTGTTTTTGTTTTGGGGCACAACTTAGGTTCACCTGCATTGAGTCTACCACACTGGATTTATGTCCAACCAAAAAGTTGAAGACTTACTGATATTCTCCTATTACATGTACTTATTACAGGGTGGGCATTATTAGGGTAAACTTGTAGTTGTGCGTTCCCTGGCTGCTTTGGCTGTCTCTTTAGCCTATGGCTTTGACCCATTCTTGGTTAATGCTCACACTTTGCTGGCAAGTCTATACATACATGCTTTATTAGTGACAGTCTCATTGCACTGCTCATCTGCTGATGCTATCCCTTACCTTATGACCTTACCATGCACCCTTCACTTGGCTATTCTTTTGTACTAGACCTTCCCTAGCATCCTCAAGTTGTCCTCCAGCTCCCACTCTTTGGGCCCTAATAACACTAGGGTTGAAACAAGTATGAAAGTGTTGGTTGGCCTGTGCTGTTGCATATAGAACAGAGATATTATCAAGTATCACAGTTACTGAGGCTAGTGATTCTGTAGTATGCAATGATATTGGTGCCATTGGCCAGATTGTTATTATTAGCCCTCAGCATGCATGCGCAAGTGGGTTATAGTAGTCGTCCCATCTGTTTGTCTGTCTGTCAGCTGATTTTGGAGATTACTGACAATAATTAACTGTTGATTTAAGTATGATCTTGCTCAGGATGATGATTTAACAAGCTGTCTGCTCCGTGTAGGTTCAAATTTTTGTAGGTAATGTCCCCTATCGTCATGTCGCAATCACATGGGCAAATAATTTCTTTTCTTCCCACGTTAGTTTTTGCTTCATACTGAAAAGTTAATGAGAGCTGAAATTCAGGTGTTTTACGTTGAAACTATATACCGGTGAGGTCTCCTGCATGTTTAGCTACTTCTTTAGACAGCAATTAGCTACATCTATGTTTTCATTGCTTGAGCTGTATTGATACCTGATTAGGAATAGCCAAATATATTATTTTTTCGGTCTGAGAAATGATTTTGTTATAGCTAGCTAGTGTATAGTAGCGCTGAGGGTTCACACCTTTGGTGCTTCATTTGCTTGGCTTGATAACTAATTTTCTTTTACATTAGAATTAATATTGTCATAACCTTTTTTTTTCATTTCCTAGATTTCATGGTGCTTGGGCTGTTGCTATCTTTACTGAGGTTCTGGTGATCTTGATTGAAGAAGAGAATAATGGTAAGTCTCTAGGCATGCACTACTGTTATCATTGTACATACACATACTAATACTAACACTGCATTCACGAAGTAGTACTGCACACATAGTGCTAGCACTGTGCATGCACGTAGTACTATGCACGCACATAGTACTAACACTTTGCACACACAGTGCTAGCACTGTGCAT